>CETY01108752.1_pt1 | contig 41646 bp, 35 predicted proteins | sample 361551 | NCBI WGS metagenome assembly CETY01 (sample SAMEA2623135, study PRJEB7988) | marine metagenome | biome: marine biome (ENVO:00000447); feature: deep chlorophyll maximum layer (ENVO:xxxxxxxx); material: "saline water (ENVO:00002010), including plankton (ENVO:xxxxxxxx)" | depth 45 m | reverse complement strand
TCACCATTTCCAACAAATGTTGTTGCTGTTACAACACCAGCAATACTTACGTTATCGAGATTTGTGTGACCATCGACATCTAAGTCAGCATTAGCGTCAATGTTACCTGTGAAAGTTGTTACTCCAACAATACTTACATTTCTAAGATCTGTTTGTCCAGTTACATCAAGTTCCGTTAGTGTACCAAGTTTGGTTATACTAGTTTGTTCCGCAGTATTAATCGATCCAGCTAGATTACCGGTAAATGTAGTGGCAGTGATAGCACCAGAAACATTTACATTATCAAGATTGGTATGACCATCTACATCTAAATCTCCACCGATTGTAGCAGCACCACTAACTTGAACTCCTGCAAGTGTTCCTACATTTTGAAGAGAAGAGTTAGTTACAGCCGAACCTACAGTCGTTGATGAAAGAACATCTGTTCCATTAATTTTAAAAGTCTTACTAGCAGCAAGATCAATATTCTCGGAGAACGTCCAAGAATCTGTAGAGTCAACCCAATTAATTGTTTTATTTCCTTCTCCAGATTCTAGTGTAATACCACCACCATCAGAAGATGCGTCGGTAAGGGATCCACTAGCAAGAATAATATTTTTATCGTCTACAGTTAAAGTAGTTGAGTTTACGGTTGTTGTATCTCCATCTACTTGAAGATCGCCATTGATTACAACTGTTCCTGTGTTTGTCCCAATACCTGCAGGATCAATTGTAATTGTTGCTGGACCACTAATTGTGTTTGAAGATATCCTAATATCGGATCCTTCCGTTCCTGTTGATAATAATGCTGCTGTTAAAATTCCAGTAGCATTTAATGTATTAGTTTCTGTATGGCCTAATATATCAATGTTTCCGTTTAAATCAATATTAGATCCAAAAGTAGAGATACCACTTACATTTAGACTTGCAAAATCATTTGGTGCAAGAACAATAGCAGCTTCTATTGTTGCAGTTGTGGTTGCATCTAAGTCGATGATATTTTTTAATTCAAACCCTGAACTAACAACCTCTGTTACTCCAATCGAAACAGAATCGCCAGCAAGAGATCCCGATGCAGTAATTATACCTGAAATAACGACACCCTTATCAAAAACTGGGGCACCATTACCATCTCTATTTCTTATAGTATCAACGAATAGCTGGGACATTCTCGTCTTTTTCTAGTATGTCTTTATTTAGTAGGGCTAGGCTCAATTGGCCACCGAACATTCCATGGATATTCTTTTTGTGATGGTATATCTCTTAATTTTTCTCTATAGTCCAAAAATCCTTGTATAAATTCATCAGAATAGCGTTCATTCTCACGGACATCATACATCATAGTCCAATCACTTCCTCTTAATTTTTCATCTCGCAATCTTTTAATTTCGAGTTTTTTTAATTCTGTAGATTTTTCAATCTCTTCTGCAGACATTGCCCCTGTTTCCCAAGTCTGCATAAAAATTCCATCAGAATTTCTTACAGGAACAGTTTCTTCAACTTTAAAATGTCTTCCCGGAATTGGAGGTTTTGTATATTGATATAAACCATAACCAAAAGGTTCTACACAATCTGTAGTTAGAGATCTAGGAAAGGATGTATTGTTGTACAGTTTTCTAAAGTTTTTTTCATCAATAGGATTTCCAACAGGGATTCCATTTTCTAATTTTACTAACATTTAAAATCTCTACTATATCTCTTGAGTATTTAGTGAGGGGAATTGTCTAATATTCCCTGGCCATATTATACGGACAGCACCACCACCACCAGAACCACCTGCAATGTATAAATTCGGAACCGTTGTTTTTAAAAATCCAGATCTTCCACCTCCACCAAATAAACCACCATTCAAATCACCATTTGTACCATTACTTCCTCCTCCAGATGCAGTTGCATTTCCTAAACCGGAATCAGACGTTGCACCGAGTCCACCAGTTCCATCTGAACCTTGTCCATAAACTCCTGTACCACCTCCAGATGATGCTCTACCTGGTTGAGTTGATGAAAATGTTTGTGCGAAAGATCCACCTCCACCACCTCCAGCACCACCAGTTCCAGCATCACCGGGATTTCCTTGAGAAGAACTTCCACCTTGCCCACCAGATCCGCCATTTCCTGTATATCCACCAGCACCACCGCCACCATATCCTTGAGAAGCATTAGATGCTCCACCGTTTCCTCCACCATCACCGCCAGAGAAAACTCCAGAGTTACCATTAGAAAAACCACCATAGGCAATTAATGTTGTTAAATCGGCAGTAAAACTGGAAAGACCTCCATTTTCTCCTGATAATGGACTTACAGAACTTCCTTGAGAATCTCCTCCTTTTCCTACAACAACATCATACGATTGACCAGGAATTACACTTATATTATTAGCATAAACTAAACCTCCTCCACCTCCACCAGGAAAATTACTAGTAGCGACTAAAGGACTAGCTCCTCCACCAATACATACAACACTTACACTTCTTACTTTTGGTGGAGCAACCCAGGTAAAAGATCCCGAGGTTGTAAATAATGCCTCATCATCAGTTGGAGATGCCGCTAAAATTGCGGAAGACATCATCATAAATTGAGATAAAAAATTCATGAGGATACTGTTGGATTTACTATTATTGAACCTTCAACTAATTTCATTATTTTATTAGTAGAAGAATTTTCGGAAATAATATCAAAATAATTTCTACCTTCTGTTAGATCGTCGGTAACACTATTACCCATTGATATAACAACTACATTATTAGTTGTATCAATGTGAGTATCGAAACTATACGAAGTACTCGCTGTTTCGTGCTTTCTGATCTTAGCTGTTATCGTTTCTGTACCAACTAAAGTAGTTAGGGCAATAGAAACTTTTTTCTCAAAATCAGTTCCTTTATATATTGCTAATGATGTTACTGCAGGAACACTCATTGGATTTGCGTTTAGATATAAGATTATTTATTATCTTGCTGCTGTTTTAAAAGTTTTGCTAAATCTGCGGTAGATCCAACAAAAAGTGCGTTGGTAACATTCGTTGGACCTTTTGAATTCTCTCCTTCAACATCTTTTAGTTTTTTCTGAAGATCTAATAATTTATCTGTTGCATCTGCAACACTTTTAATTAATTGCCCAGCAACTTCATATGCTCTTGCTTGCTCAGTTTCTTGGGCTAATTCAAGAATACCATTAATTGCTTCTTGACCTTTTTCAATTAAAGAGTATAAATTTCCTCTTGTATAGTCATAGTCTTTTTTAATATCATCAGAGGTTGCCTTTATTTCCTCAATTTTATTTTTTGAAATTGAGGAGTCTACCTCTACTATATCTGCTTCAACATTAAAAGTATCATCTAGTTCGTCAAATTTATTACTCATGACCATTCACCATCAAATCCAAAGTCATCACCAATTTCAATCTTGGCGTTATCAGCTTCACTAATTAATTTGACTCCTGTTCCGCCAACATGATCAATAACAGAAGTTGAATAGAATCCTCGTGTTACTCTAAGTTTGTTGCCGTTTACATCAGAGACATATACAGTTTCTTCTCCGATCGATAGTTTATCTCCTGCAACAATTCCAGAGGAAGAAATAACTTCAAGTACTGTTTCTGTTTTGAGTAAATCTTTGAGTAATGATGTAGTATTATTCTCAGAATAACTCTTGGTCGCAACTGGTTCTGCAGTATATCTAACATCAATTTGTCTAGATCCAGAACCACCAGCACCAAATCCAATAACAGACTTTTTGATAATATCTGTTGTAGCTCCAGTAGAAATTGGTCCGAAGATATATGTTTTTGCGGTAAATCTTAAAGTATAAATTAATGATCTTCTTGTTTCAAAGTTACCTTCATATTGATCATCCATTGATATAGAATTCAAAATAATTGGAACATCTCTTCTCTCACCAATAGTTTCGAGTAGATTAACAGTCATTGTATATTGTGGTTGAAAATATGGTAAAATTTGCTCCACAATTTGAAGCATCTCATCATTTATTTTTGTATAGATACTTAATTCAAAATCTACATTATATGGTACCGGCATATAATTCTTTCTAATATCCGAACCGTCGTCTTTTGTTCCCGATAAAAATGTTTGAGTTGTTGTTACTTTTCTCGATGAGTCATATGAAATACCAGTCATCTCAAAAGACATTCTGGGTAACGTAATTTGAGTTGCTTTATTTAAATCTGGAGATTGCTCAAGTCTAGCAAGAAACTTTTGCATAGGTCCATATGCAAGAGGCACTTTTACTACTGAGGTAACATTATCTGAAGCATCCGTCTTCTTAATATCAATATCATTAAAAAGTGTTCCGAAAGATATTACCGTTTTTCTTAATATCTCGTGGTAGAAGTACTCAAACATTATACTAAATGATAATTATATACTATTTAACAAAAGTAACCCTTATGGAAGACCAAATGGATTAGATTCGCTGAAATCTAATATGTTGTCTCCTTCAGTTTCAAAATCATTATTAGATGCAAAAGGATCAGGTAGATTGAATTTATCAGCAATAGATCCTGGAGTTGCCTTATGTCTTGCTCCAGATTCTTCTCCAACGAATTCATCGTAGATATTAAAGTCTCCCGTGATTCGTGCAAGATTTAATTGGTTTGTAGTAGAGTTCCAATATCTAACTATACCAGTAACTGAACTACTAGACCCAACAACTGTTTCTCCAATGATATAATCACCAGATCCTGCAAGATAAGGATCTGCAATTGTTATTGTTGGTGGATTTGTCTTTGCATATCCAGCACCAGCATCAAGTATTTGAATTGATGTAATAGTTCCTGCACTACTTACAACAACTTCAGCAATTGCTGAAGTACCAGATCCGACAGGAGCACTGAAAGTAACTGCAGGAAGACCGAAATATCCAGATCCACCATCAGTTACAGTTATAATTCCAACTACTCCATTACCAGTTACTGCAGTTCCTACAAATCCAGATCCACCTCCTCCAGAAGTTGTTACAAGGGGGTCTGAAGTATATCCATATCCAGTGTTGGTTATCCTAACACCTTGAACTCTAGATCTATCAGTATTTGTTTCGCAATAATCAATAAGTCCGGTGATCATTGTTGCTATACCAACAGCAGTCAATCCATCATCAGGAGCTTTTGAAAATATGATATCTGGTGTTGATGTATATCCAGTTCCTCTATTTGTAATGGTTACATACCTTACACCACCATCAAATACTGTAGTTTCTGCTAATGCTGTAGATCCAATACCAAGCATCGTATAGATTCTTGTCCCTGCTAAGTTTGCACCAATACCACTTACCGCAGATCCAGCAACTCCACCAATCGATACTTCTGTTCCTAGTAATGCGGTATCAATTGCATCCACATCAGTATCGATGATTTCATCACCATACCGGAATAGTTCACATCTTAGTTTATATACATAATTTTTTCTTAATTGATAGAAAGGTTGTTCGTGCTCTACAAACTTAATTTCAAATATACGATTGCCTAAAGGGAAAAATATAAGATCACCTTCTTTAGGTCTACTGGATAATTTTATATTGTTCTTACTTTCTATTAATGGTTTAACATATTCTTCGTAACGTTCTCTAGAGATAGTGAGATTTAAATCGTCTTGAGATTCAATACCAAATTTACTCATTATTTCACCAGATCCTTCATATCCTTCGCTTGTATCTACATATGCTTCAATAGGATATGCATCCCTAAATTCAGAATCAACTACCTCTCTTATAATAGTCTTTTCATTTACATAAAGTCTTGGGATGTAGTATACATCTACCCCATACATCCGAAGTTGTTCATTAACTAAATCTTGAATAAGATTTTGTTCTGACTTAGTTCCTTGTTGAAAAAATGGATTGAGCATATCTTATCACCCTATCATGTCTAGAGGAGGCATCTCATAATAAGTAGGCATTTTATCTAATATGGCATCAATTTCTTTTTGAGCATCATCAAATAATTGTCTACCATTTAGTTCTATACCACCAGGAAGTTTTACTCCCTGAAATTTAATGAGATTCATTCCCCACTGACGTTTTATCGTGGATGTAAGGTATCTTTTTAAAAATGAGTCATTATATACTTTTGAATAAGTTGCTGGATCTGCAATTGAATAAGTGTCTAATACTAAGTATTCACCTGCAATAGCTTCGTTCCAATCCATATCAATGTACAATCTACCCTTTCTTTGATTAAATCTAATCTTCTTTTGGGTAGTGAGCATATGATCAATATCAGACAAAAATGTCTGAGTCATTTGATAAGTCAATAACTCAGTAGATCCTAGATAATGAATATCATTTAGGAATAATTGATATTTAAAGTTAAACATCCCACTAGAGATATTATTAGATCCTGTAAAATGAAGAATTCCTTCTACACCAATTACTCCATCGGGGAGAGGTAGATATCTTGAATCCTCTTCATAGTCATAATCAATACCACCATCACTGACTGTGGTGGTAGTTATTCCTGATGTTCCTTTTCCTCTATCAATATCTGTTTGAGTAAGTTTATATTTTAAGTATGTTTTTCCAACTCCGTCAAAGTGGCGTTCCTGGAAGAACTGGAGCGCATCATCCACAAGATCATCTATTTGCTCATCTGCAACGTTAATTTCTAATACAGGAGCACCTAGCTGCCTCTTACAGTAGCTTATTAGGGTTTGTCTGGATGATGGTTTAGCCATTATTTTGAAATGTCTATGGACGGTAGTACCGAAAGTGTTTCTTGTTGTTTTAAGTACAACTTAACGTAACTTTTAGTTACATCTCGAAGAATTTTAATATCATCTATACTATCTATATCTCTAGAAAGTTTTTCATATTCAAAGGTCTTAGATAATTTTTTAAGTTCTATTTGATCAGGATTCATTTTGCAACTCCATTACTTTTTGTTGTAATTCTATGACTGCGGTTTTTAAAAAATCAATATCGAATTTTAGTTGATTTTTTTCATTTTCTTCACGCCATTTTATATCTCTTAGTTCTAAGTAGGTTTCATATTCATCATCATCCGTATTAATTACTGCCCCAGTATCTTCATCTTTCAATAGATTTTCAAAATCTTTTACAAGAGCAAGACCTCTTTCTTCCTCTACATCATCTTCTATTTCAATAATCTGATCAAATTCGTCATTCATAATTAAGCAAGTGCGATTACTCTTAAATCTTTTAATCTAACGGGATATGTTGTATCTTCTGTAGATGCACATAGTTTTATACCGAAAGCTCTAAAGGAAGGAAGTTTATTAATACTAAATTTCAGTTCTTGGAATTCTAATTCATCAGATTCAAATCCAACACTATCAGTTTTTGATAGTTTCTCGTCTGGAGTTCCATTACTCTTAGAAAGATCTTCAACATTTCCCTGATTATCAATATTATCAAATCCTGGGAATGGATAATAAATCATTTCTTCTTTACCATCGTCATCAATAGCATAGAAAGCTCTCAAATCACTTTTAGTATTTACATATGCACTAACATAAATTTGAAGAGATGTTGCTGCATTTTCTAAAGTTATGGGTCTCGTAGCATAAACAAAAGCATGAGGATCATTCTCCAAATCTGCAGTACGCTCATCATTAGCATAATCGGTAATGGGTTTATTCATTCTATTACCGATTAAAATAACAGCACATCGATCCAAATCGATCATAGGAGATAATGTTGGACTAGTGGTTGTTAGATTGACGGATATATTAAGAGATTTATTTCCTTCAATTCCGTCAATTCCATCAAGAAGTTCAGTTTCATTAATACGGGAACAAATTAGTCTAGGAGAAGATAGGTATGTTTCTTCTTCTGTAGAAATTTTTTCAAATCCTTGATCGATAAAGGATTCTTGATTACCACCAATACTTCTTCCGGAAACAGTTCTTAGATTTAATTCTACTTCAGTACCGTTGACTTCTGTTGCTGAAATTTCTGGGTCGATAATTTCAAATTGAATATTCTGAGTAGCAGTAATATCATCACCACCAGTAGATTTAGTTTCTTCAAAAAATAAATCAGGATATCCAAAAGGACTACTAGATCTATCAATTCCAGCTTCTTGAGGGTCGATTCTTATAGTGTAATAGTCCAAATCAATTGGATTAGATACTGTTGCATCTTGCAATTCATGAGTTTTATTAATTCTTCTTAGAGAAATACCATTAAGTTCGTACTTAACAATATCTACACCTTTTTCATATGAAGTTCCTACGGTATTATCAACTTCTCTTGTAATTCCAATTAGATTAAGTCCATCAATTCCTGTGTATCCAATAATTTCTTCTTCAATTTGAATATATCCTGGATTTGTCGAAGATACACCTACGTTTTCAAACGTAGCAAAAATACTTAATCCAGTTTCACTATCAATGAGTAAATCATCAATAGGAATTGGTAAGGTTGAGTCTTCCTCAACATCTGCTGTTGTATCTACACTTGGATTGTCTGGATCAACATCATCAATAGTAACGACATTTTCTAGTGCATACATTCCATGATTAGGATGATTCACTTTGATATGAAGACCATCATGAATAACTGTACTGTCGGTGAGTGTTAGTCCACCTGATCCAGCATTTAATCCAACAGTAGCTCCACTAGAGTTTTCATATGTAACTGTACTTCCTGAACCAGTTGTAAACCTACCTTGAATATCATCAACAATAATTTCGTTTATATCGCCAAGTTCTCCGATAGATAATCTTAAATTTCTTCCTAATCCACTTCCAATCGAGTTAGATGTTACCAAATCTCCAACCTGATATCCAGATCCTCCATTAACTATGGTTGCACCAACAGCGACTCCATTTTGGACAGTTAAATTACAGGTAGCGTTTTTCCCTTCTCCTGTTATTTTTGATAACGGAACATCAAAATATGTAAGTCCACCAATCGATGGTGTGAGACCAATACCAGCATTAAAAACTGATACAGATGAAACAGCGCCAGCATTCCCGATATAATTTCCTCTACCATCAGAATTTTCTTGTGTTACAGTAACACCAGTAGTAAATCCAACTTCATTTAATCCACCACTTAAAACTAATCTTACTTGTCTAGATTCCATTTCAAATGCATCATTATCCAAAATAGAAACTTGATCGTTTCCTACGGATAATTCTGGATTATAGAAGTTTACATTTCCTGAATTTTCTTTGAAGTCAGCTCTATAAAGAGTAAACTTCATATCTTCTCTTTCAGATGGTGTCCATGTTGCACCATTCTGAGATCTAAAGAATACTCCAGAATTTGGGTTTGCTGAAACGAAAACTGATTTAGAATCATCGTCATTCGCTTTAGTAACATCTATCTCACCCATCTTAGCAACCCATACTGAGTATTTTTTGCTATTTGCAATAACAACTAATGAATGAAAAGTTTCTCCTTTTAGAAATACTGGTGATTTAAATTTAAAATTTGTTGGGGCTTCTGCATCAGGACTTACAACAACATCTTCTGGTTCTAATGTAGTTTGAGAAAATGGATAAATGTCTTTTGCAGATGGATTTCCATTTACCGTAGGTCTCAGTTCTATAGAAACGGGTAAAGCAGAATCTCCTTCATAAAAATAAACGTCAACAGACGTTGCAAAAATCCCTTTAGGATTATCTACATAGAATGTTTGCGCTAACGGGTCAATTAGTTTATCGGACATTTATCTGCTCAATAGCTTTGGTGAATAATTTACTTTTATTTATTTGCTTTTAATGTATTAAGTTCACCTTTAAGTTCTTTAATGGCTTCTACTAAGACGGGTATCATTTGAATATAATCAACAGATAGATACCCATCTTCTTCGTAAACCATTTCGGGAAACTCTTTTTGAACTTCCTGGGCTATGAGACCATACTCATAACCCTCTCTTTCATGATGTTTTTTCATTTTATCATTCCACTTATAAAGTGTTCCATTAAGATTACATACTTTATTCAAAAGAGAAATCATAATATATTTCAGACTCTAAACACTCTATTTAGTGCGTTTTGGATGATCATAATGTTTGTCTTCAGTAAGAGGTCGGATCTTCTTCCTCTTCTTCCTCTTCTTCTTCCTCCTCCTCTTCTTGCTGCTCTACCTGGTGGTCTAGGTGGACGTGCTGGAGGTCTTGGTCTTGGTCTAGGTCTAGGTCTCCGTGGATAACCTCCACCTAATCTTCTTCTCCTATTTGCTCTTGGCGTTGGTCTTGGTGCAGGTCTTGGACGAGACCTTCTCCGTGGTCTTGGTTTGCGTGGCTGGAATCTCTTTATACTACCATTCTTAAGTGGTAATTTATTAACAGGGAATCCTCGTTTCTCAAACTTCTTCTTACCTCTCTTAGTAACTTTTTTAGTTGCTTTCTTGTTTTGTGTTGCAAGAAGTGTTGCACCATACTTCCAGAGTTGGGGTTTACCCTTGTTGTAATAGCCATAATCCTTATCGCCTGGTTTAATAACATCCCTGACGTTAGACTTCTTACCCTTTCTCTTGAGTTTCCTTGCCTTCTTGGAGGTATCAATAACCTTCATCACACCTTTACGATTTTGTTTAATCGCAATGGTAGTTGTCTTCTTTTTACCTCCAGTTGGTCTTGCTGGTTTACCTCTACCTGGGTAATTCTTAGGTGGAAGAGGGTATCCAAACTCCCTGAATGCTCTCTTAGCATCCTTTTTACCACCTAGTCTTCTAATTTGGTTAAAGTTAAGGTATCTAGTTTTTCCCTTATTTTTACCCTTTTTAATGGTATATGGAACATACCAAATAGGAAGTGCTTTTCCTTTCTTATCAAAGACGTATTTAACCTTAGCAGTTTTGACTTTAGGTCTATTCTTCTTGGGTGGTGGCGTCTTGCCTCCTGGTTTACACCTTTTCTTACCCCTTCCTTTACGCCGACATGGACGTGGATCCTTCGGCACTTTAGGACCTTTAGGTGGGTCAACGTGTCTCGGTGGCTTCGTCCCTCCTGGTGGAGTGGGACTGATTGGTGCTGATTCTTCTTCGTCTCCTGGATCGGGAGTTACTGGACGTGCTCGACCACCTCTACACTTCCTAAGTACTCTTCTTCTTCCGACCTCTGCATTTGGTCTGCGAGTACATCTACGTCCTCTTCTGACTTTCAATCTCCGAAGGTGATATCTTGTCTTAAGACCACCACCGGTACATGTAAATTCATCCTCAGCCATTGTGGTGAGTTCTGCCTTATCATCAGAGTTAGTTTTGGAGTCAACTAATCTAAATGTTTTTTTACCAGCACTAAATGCATAACCAAATTTTCTCTTTCTCACACCATCTGCTGCTGGAAGGAAGAATGAACCTGCAACAGTGCCCTGACCGTCTGTGATAAGTCGTTTATTAACAACTCTACAAACGGCTTTACTCTTACGTCCTTTTAGACGCATCTTACGGTTAATAAATCCCCAATATCTTCCTCTTTGTTTGAGGGACATGATGAAAGTATCAATATTCAGAATCGTAGAATTGGATGCATAACTTGTAGGCATCGCCGTCTTTGTATATGGGTTCTGACCATATACTTTTAATGGAGTATTAACTGGACCTTCTTTATGATTAATTGGACAAACTCGTCCAGAGAATCTCATTGCCCAACGCCATCCTCTAACGGATCTAACTCTGATTCTTCTCCTTCTTACTTTAACTGCAATAGATCCTCTTCTACGGAATCTTCTCCTTCTTGCACTAGTTACACGTTCACCAACCTGGAACGTTCCCTTGATCATCTTAACTTCGATAAGCTTAGGAGTAATGGTTTTCATTACTGGAACACCATCAAAGAAAGCGTAAACCCTTGTGTTGGGTTTCATCTTCTTCGCTTTGAATTGAATGTTCCGCATTCTCATCCACTTACGGACGGCTACGGATACAAAGCGTCTTCCTTGGCGTACTCTTCTTGCCCAGAATCTACGTCTTATAGTTCTCTTACCCCATCCCTTTCTTCTAGCACCACCTCTCTTAATCTTAAACCGATGCTTTCTTCTTCTATTAATTTTTAATCTCTTTTTCCGTCTAAAGACTCCTCCAGCTGCTCTAATTCTTCTTCTTCTCCTTCTCCTCCTACGGTTAGCAGTTGTTCCACTATATTCTCCACCACGACGACGCCCTCCCTTAGGAAGATTACCTTTCCAATGATGTCTCCAATCTTTCCAAATAACACCACCCCAACCGAAGTTAGGATTCCATCTCATTTTTCTCCATTGCCGTCTAGTGAACCAGAATTTACCTCTTGAATCTTTTACTCTTCTTCCACCCAAGTTCTGGCGCACCCAAAGGTCAGAATCTGGTTGAAGTTCTAATTCACCTTCATAAAATATATCAGCAAAAGTATTAACTGGAACGTTTTGAGTTGCATATGGTTGATGAATCTCAATTTGCTCATCATAATCGAGAGTAATCACTCTACCAGTCATTTTGATATTTTCACCAATAATATTGGTATCAAATTCTGGATCAAGAGTAACAGAATCAATAACGTCAGTTCCAATACCTAGTGCGCTGAATGTTCCTAACTCTAAGTCAATTTGAGTAGTATATGGAGCAGCCCTTAATTCACCCTCTTCAGTATCTACAGAGTTCTTAAGAATTGTTACCTTTAGTTGATTTTCTGCATCAGAGAAATCATCAACAAAGAATCCAGACTTAAACCTATTAAGACCATTACCATCAGTCACCTTCATATTAGCAGTACTTTGCTCAAGAAGGTTTAAAGATGTATAGTACTCAAGTTGCTTAATACGATCTTCTAGATCTCCAATATCATCCATTGTATAGCGTTTATGGTCCGCTAATTCAATACTGGCGTCTTCTACATCTTCAAGGAATGGTGGATGAATAATTTGAGCAACTTCAATAGAATCATCCTTTGCTCCAGGAGGTGCTGGATTTTCTGATGGAGGACCTTCTACATTGTGAAACTGTCCTGCTTCATCTAAGAAAATTTTATCAACTCTAGCTAAGTAGATTGAGTAATCAAGTGTGATAGTTTCGTCTGATGCAAGAATAAAATCAGCAGAGTTTCCATCACCATCAAAAGATCTGCCAAAAAATTCAAATGGTGATCTAGAATTTTCTGTTACATTATAAAAATCAACTCTTGGTCTAATATCAATAATATCACTATGTCTAAGGTCTCCAGTTTCTGGAATATCCTTATAGTCAAAATTAGAGTAGGAATCTACCGTTGTGATATCTCCTGTGTCTGCAGCATCATATGTGCAGAACTCGTATATAATTTTTAATTTTCTCTTAGGTTCTTTAGCATCTTTATTTCTTACAAGTCTAGCATAATCATATATTGTGTCTTCAAATCCATCTGCTAAATCAAATTTATTTGTAATGTTTAAATCTGATCCAGTTTCTTTTACAAAACTTGCAGTTACTCCAGACTCTTTAAATGTAATTTTCTCACCAGGTTCATCAAATGCATCATCATTTGCTGGTATGAATCCTATAGTAGTATCATTTATTTTTTCAATTACAATACCGATAGCTTCACTAGTTGCTCCTTCAAATCTTTCACCAATAATTAAATCATCGGTAGACTGAGTAGGGCCAGAGAAGGTGCTAAATTCTAGTCTCTTAACATCTGGTTCTGCAGTATTATCAGATTCAAAAATTCCTAAGACCTCGATAACATCGGGTCTCATCAAAGCAATCTCTTCATCCTGTACTCTAGTACCATATGGATAATTTCCATATGTCAGTCCATCGTTTAATGTGGTTCCACCAACACCAGATTGACGAACTCTTGATTTATCAATAATAAGAGATCCAATTCTATTTCTAATTTTTACTTTAGATGTGTTATTAGATTTGTTGCAAGTTGCTACAAGAACACCAGCAGTATTAGATCCAAGTCCTTTTATGGTTAATTGTGTAGATGACCCATTGAAGGTCATTTTATCATCAGTCAGTTCTTCAATAGTTCCATCATTTCTTGTTAGGACATATCTTCCTGCTGTGAAAGGAAGGAAAGTAAAATCAGTTCCTGATTGTATAGCATTTGTTGCACCATCAGTAATATTGATATCAAATGTTTTTCTAACGACAATAGTAGAATCTTCAAGATTTACTTTCGCAACAAAATCTTTTGGAAACTCTGTATAAAGAGTATTATCGTCAGAAGTTTCAATTTCTGTTTCAATTTTTTGGAAATCTGTAGTCTGTACTGCAGAAGTTGGGAGAGCACCAGCACAGATTCCTGTTACTGAAGTAATCGCCTCCAGTCTCATGTTTGTTTTAGCTACAGCAGAAACTTTATTATAGGTTACAATTTCTGGGTTTCCAGAATTTGTATATGATACAAGATCACCAACATCAAATACTTTATCTAGATTGAAGTTTGCAACACTTACCGTAGAAACACCACTAGATGCTCCAGTTATACTTACATTTAAACCTGGTTCTGGAATATCCTCAGAAGCTTCAAGTATAGTATCTGCACTAAAGAAAGTTCCATTTGCATTTACTGCATGAATAGATCTTACTTTATTAATTCCATATTCTGTTGCATCCTTTACGACTCTTGTATTTTCTTCTACACCATTAAAGATTAACTTTTCACCTACGTTGAATCTACCTCTTACATCATAAGCGGTAGCAATACCAGAATTATTAACATCAAATCTGAGGTGTCCAGTTGCTCCAGTTGCTTTTCCTTTAATATGAATAGGAGTTGTTAATTTTACTGGCTCATTCAGTTCAAATTCAACATAGGGTCTAACATCATATAATGTAAGATCCCAAGTGTTTAAGTCTAAATTTTCTCTTTCATATGTTCCGTCTTCTAATTCATAATCATAAACTCTAGCAACACCAATTTCTTTACCGGCAGCTGTTGCTTGAGATCCACCAACTCTTTCATCTCTAAGAGTGATATAAAAACTTGTTTGAATTCCTAAAGTTGGATATCCAAATACTCTGTTTATTGCTAATGTTGGTCCAGAGTTATATGCTAACTGCTGATCTTCAAACTCTTTAGTTTCTCTTGGTTTATCAAATTCAAGATATGTTGGTGTATTAATTTCAATTTGATACCCATTAACATAGGCTTTAAATGGGGAAATCTTATAGATTCCCATATCATCTGTAGGTTCTGATCCCTGTAAAGTAAGTTCTCCAGGTTCATATAACCCATCATTACCTTCTTTATCATTTAGAGCTTCTAAAATCTCTACCTCTGGTTGCTCTACATAGAAGTCTCCAGCAACATCATCAACTCTTTCTGCAATGTATTTTTCATTATCTGTTTGTTGTCTGCTTCTATTATTGTTGACAATCTGACCGTTTTGAACGACCATTAATTCAACAAAATTCTCTACATCGTCGTCTTCATCAAGGTCAATCTTTACTAGATCAATTTCAATTCGTAATCTATCTGCACCTGGTGCTGTAAAGTTAGAAAATCCTTGTGCATTATCAAGAAGAGCATCATCATCTAAATGTGTTGCAATCTCTTCTGTAATAATTAAACCTACTCTATATGATGGTTTATCATCATACTGATCAAGTAGTAAGGTTTTTTCCTCAGACTCTACAAAGTGTCCTCTAATATAGTAAACACCTTCATTAATATGAACTGCAGATCCAACTTCATTTGGACTTTCTTCAACACATCTTGCAAATGGAGCATTCTCTCCAAATACAATTAAGTTTTCTAAATTTTCTTGAATTGCTGCATCTGGATCATCAGAATCATATTCATCCGCTAAGTTATTAGTAGTCTGAATTCCATCTTCTGTTAATAGGTTTTCTCCTGGAATAAAACCAGTAAACTCAGAAGATCCTGAATCTGAACTTAGATATGTAATATAATAAGTATCAAATCCCCTTTCAGAACTAGATCCCGGTAAATATGAATCGACTCTTGCTCTAATTCCCGAACTTTCGCCAACAATAACTTCGTCTAATAAATCCGCAGCATATTCTAAGATTGACTTTCCATTGAAGGAATCATCAACCATAACACATGGATATTTTTCATAATATTGAATTTCTCCACCAGTTATAGCTTTCCCTTCTTTAAAGAAATGATCACTAAATTTCTCTAACTGACCTTGCAGCATAGACTGCATAGTCGTAAGTTCTCTTGCCTGAACAGGATACCCTGGTTTAAACAGAACGCGATAATAATCATTATCGCGATCAAAATCGTCATAATAAGGAGAAACGTTAAGATTTAGTTCCTGGGGCATGATTTCTTAGAATTGCAAAATGACCTTAATATCTTCTTTTTGACTCTTTGATCTAGTGATCGCGGGTCTATTATCGACATATATGATGTCTCCTGAGTATTTTTTTACTTCTGGAAGAGCAGTTCCGTTTGTAAAATTTTGTCCCAGGTTATATGTAGTATTATTTATAGAGGTAGTTATACCGCTATAGTTTGCATCAATTGATAGTTCAACTGATCCTCCGTTAATAGTTAATGTTCCACCATCATCAGTATCAGATGTAAATCTATGTTGTATATATCCATATTCTGGAACTTTTTGAGATCCATCAGTATTAAATCCAACCTGAGCCTTATCCTGCCAGTATTTTAAAACACCAGTGATTTCATCATAAGAAACTACTCTACCAACAGCAGTACTTCCCAAACCGACTTCTTGAGTTACCTCACTATCAAAAACAAAAGATGCCGAACTATATCCAATACCGGTAAGTTTTAATGCATAGACAGCACTAACTTTATCATCAGTTAATAACTCTGTAGATCCATCTTTTGTTGGATTATGAACAATTCCCACTCTAGCAACTTGGTTTCCAACAATAAAATCTGGATTATCAGAATCATTTTCAATGCGGGTATACATTAAAATGTTAGTCGATCCCATTTCTTTATAAATGTTAGCGCCATGTCCATCTGATGGTGGAATAATAACTTCAAATTCAGGAATTGTTGTTCCCGAAATAATAGATGAATTTGAAAGATCGACTCTTCCATGAGTATATCCTTCTCCACCATCCGACACAGTTACACTGTCAACCTTTGAGTCGTTATTGACGACAATAGTGCATTCCGCATCTTCCCCATCACCACTGATTGGAATATTTGTGTATGTTACTCCACCAGTTCCTAGACCAGCACCTCTATTTGTTATTTTTACAATTTTAATCTGACCACTTGTTACTGCATTATCTCTAATTGAATCAAATGTAGAATCAGTCTCCCAATTTTTTGGAACAGGAATAAAATTTACAGAATCAAATTTTACAATATCAGAGGGTTTGATAGTATACAAATATTTCCATACATATCCATCACCACTATCTCCAGGAATCTGTGGCTCTAGATCAGTAAATAAAGGTTCATCAAGAGATGGTCTTCCCTCTATATTTTCTGGATCAGAACCATTTTGTAGACAAATATAAACTCTAAAGTCGCTATTCATCACATAAAAGTTTGATGAATAAAGACTTGTAGCGTTTGATGGTTTTGCTAAGTTTGTTCTACTAATATTATGGCGATACATATCATAAGTAGTACCAGAATTCCAAGTAATTTTTTTAATTACTTGACGAATATCCACTGAAGATATCTTCTTCAGTGCAATCATAGTGTCCCAGTAGTCAAACTCTTGCTCAAAAGAATCCTTAGGAGCAGGAGGAGACGTATCCCAGTTAGTAACAACGTCTGTGGGATTTGGAAGTCCTATAAAAGCATAGAAAGCATTATTTTCCGTATCTTCGGCAAGATCTAGAAAATTTTGCGTATTCAAAATTCTAAGTTGATCAGTTATAATTGCGGACATTTAAATACAGAACTTTTCTAGTTATTTATGAAAGATAATTGGAGGCTTTTAATGGATTCTTTCTTCTCAAAATAGGTGATGTTTCGATACCAATAATTCCATTATCTCTCTTAATATCATATGCTTCAGGGAATGGTCTAGAAATACTATCTAGTCTACCCCAAGAGAAGTTTGCAAATGTTTGTCTAGAGAGGAATGAAGAAAGTCCAAGTTGTGAATAATCTTCAACAACAGTAACAACCTGAGTGTTATTTTCAATAATCAGTGTTGCACCATCAGCGACTGTAGTAGAAACTCCTAATCCAACAGAATAAGAACCAAGTCTTGTTAAACTTGCAACAAAATCGTCACTGAATATAACGATTGGAGTTCCTGGAACAATGTCATGAACTTGGAATACACTATCAATAAATTGATTTCCTTCAACCAAGTCAACTCCATCTATTTCAATTGAAGTAACGCCATATCCAACTGTTGTCGCATTTCCGACCGTGGAATCTCGTATAGTAAAGAAGTCACCTGTTCCAATTCCACTATAATCAATTGTATTTCCAGTACCAACAATTGTTTCATCTTTCAAAGGAGAGTTTTCTGGAATAGCAAACTCAAAGATGAGACCTTGAGAAGATCCTGCTCCAATTGTTGTTGTTCCGACTCCAATAACTTCACCAAAGTCTCCTGCAAAGTCAACTCTAAATATTGTTTCTGATTTTGGAGTTGGTGGTGAAATTAAAACTGGTGGTGGATTATTATCATCATATCCAGTTCCACCAACAGAAATATTAATGGTTGCTACTTTACCAGATGCGATAATGATATTAGCTTCTGCTTGAGTTCCACTATCATCTTTTGGCGCTCCGATAGATATTGTAGGAATGTTAAAATACCCAGATCCTGCATTGGTAAGGGATATTTGAGTAACAATTCCAGATGTAACTGAAGCAGTTGCTATAGATTCTTCTGTTTCATCTTGATCGATAATATCAACGGTAGTTGTCCAATTCAGTTCTGAATTTTCTCTCGCATTATCGAAGAAAGTTCTTGCGCCTTCAATCCAAATTTGTGTACTTGCAGTACCAACATCGTAAATGATATTAGTTAGAGGAAGAATTGCTGCCTCATAAATATCTCTTGCTTTGCTAACTTCTTCACCATCGATAATGAGATCAGTGGTTGCACGACACCAATTAACTGGTCTCTCAACAAATGGATCATTACTGATTCCAACACCACCATAAAGATAAGTATCAACCGAGTCAGTAGAAGTAACTGATTTAACTGATCTATCTTTTTGTTTTAGGCTAATATCCTCACTACCGATTGTGAGGATATCTCCAGGAGAAACAGTCTCAAGAATATCTACAAATTCAACATCAACATCTCCAGTTCCTCTATAGAAGATAATTTTACAGACATCTCCTAGTTTTGGAGCTTCTGAGAAGCGAAGTGTACTACCTCCTGGGAATAAATATGCCTCTCCAGGAACTTGAAGAATATCATTAATAAAGACTAGAAGCGTTGCTTGAACATCAATCAAAGATCCTTTAGCAGCTTTAATTGATGTTCTAACTCCATCAAATTTAATAGCAAATCTAGTTGCATCTCCATTAAACTGAGGACTGATATCATCAACAACCTGAAGATCTCCAATTGTCCATCCTGTAAATTGATCAGTTTGGGTCTTAGTAATATAGAAGTTGAATTCATCAAAGTCTAATGTTGTTGGTAAAGCAAGTGTTGGTTTAGCAGAAGGACTTATCACTGGTGGAGCATATGCTGCACCATCACCAATAATTGTAGTAACAATTCCAACTAGATTGGAAATTGAAGTTGCAACATCAGAACAACTATCAAGAGTGTATGAAGATCCATTTTCATAATCAATAGAAGCATCTGTAAATTGGGTAACAGAGACTGCAATACCCTGATATGAAGTAGGTAGAATTTGATTGTTTATAACGAATGTTGAAATACCAGCAAGATAATCATAAGTTGCAATGGTTTCTATTGTTTCTCCAGTTACATAATTTAGAGGTCCATTCCAATACTTATTTCCTGCTGCAACAGAATTAAAGTTTCCTCCAAAGAAGAGATCATTTGCTAACGCATCAACAATAAATCCAGTATCTCTTTCACACTTAGTTTGATCATAATCTGGATTGGAAAGTAGGGAAGGATATGTAGCAGTTGCATATCCAACAGCTTCTTTAACAAGGAACTGTCTGTTAAAAGTAAGAAGATTTCCAGCATCAGCGAATCTTCCGTGATACATGTAAGGAATACCATCCGTTCCACCAACAGAAACTGTTAGTACATTGTTAATTTCATATCCATATCCAACATTTTTTATATCAAAATCAGTTACACTAGATCCTTCACCAACTACAACACTAATCTTTGCAAATCTTCCTCCAGTATCTCCGATTGAAGTTGTAGAATATGTTGTAGCCAGATTATCGTATGGAAGAGGATCATCAAAATCAACAGTTAGATACTTCGCAACTTTACCACCTCTAGCATAAAAGTGACCTAATGTAGAAATACCAGTATTAACTTCAAACTCAGTATCACTATTAACTCTTCTTACACTCACAAACTGCGAAGCAGGATCTGACTGACTATCAGAATTATTGTTGAGTCTTGGGGCAATAATTATACCCTGAGCAGTTCCACCACTAGTGTAGAAGTTAACGGTGGTAGAAACTCCAACATTAACAGCAAATTCGGTAGCACTATTAACAGAAATTACTCCTGTACCGTTATATGCAGGATCTGTTGTTCTTGGGTGAGTAAGAATTCCCGCTCCACCATCATATGCACAAGTAAATGCAAGTCCAGTTAGAATAACTTCACTGAGTTTGCCGAATGTGCTATAACCATGTCCCACAGAAGTGGTAACAGTCATAATTCCAGTTATGTTATCATATTGAGCATTTGTTACGGTAAGTGGTAGAGCATAATCGCAAGTCATTGCGATTCCAGAAAGAACAATATCATTACCCTTAGATAATCCGTGCGCTGTAGATGTTGTAACCGTTGTTAAACCTGTTATGGAAGTATAACCAACGTTAGAAATATCTCTAGGAGCGTAGAAGACCTCAGAATTTGTAACAGCCACTCCAGTAACTCTTCCTCTAGTAACAAGAGCAGTTCCTATCGCAACTTTACTAGATGCCTCTACTGTTTCTTCACGAATGTAGACATTAATATTAGTTTGAATACCAGTTCGATATCCACCACCAACGTTAGAGACGTTAATAGCACTAATGGTTCCCGCAGAAGACACTGTAGCAGTTCCAGCAGCAGATACTAGTGATTGATACCCAAATCCCTTTGTAGACCCAACAGAGACGATCCTACCGCCAACAGGAAGACCTTTAATAATGATATCATCTTCTCTATCATAAGATGTTTCATCAAAGATGATATTTGTTACTCCACTGTCTTCTTCTAAAGTGTAGTTTCCCTCAATATCAACATTGAGTTGATCTACCTTAGGTGATTGGAATAAATCATTCACTGTAATAATAGCATTACTTGCCGATAATCCATCAACACTTTGACCACCAACTTTTAATTCAAAAGAACTCTTAATTCCTGTGAATTGATCTTCAATACCGTCAAAGATATAGTTTTTGTAGTATGGATCATTTGTAGAATCAACTTGACCATTTCTCATGAACGATCTTCCACTAAATCTAGAGAAAGTAGTGATTCCACTATAATCTCTTTGATCTGGAGGATTATCTGGAGATCCTATCGGAGTTTTTCCATATGGAGCCTCAGCAAAACTAAGTGTATTATCGATAATATTGTAATTACCAATAACCTTAGTAATTTTTGCAAATTGTACGTGATCTGCAAGTAGTGTACCTAAAACTGGCCTCTGAACATATACATCATTATCAGAACCGCCATATCCAACAATGGATACTCTTACGATTTCATCGTCAATCTGAAGAAAATCTCCACTAAAGAATCTTTCTGGTTGCTCAGTTAAAGTAAGAACATCTTGAACAGTTGTAAAAGTATTACCAGCACCCGTTGTAGTAGCAGTAGATACAATAGGAGATTGGATCATATTATCAATAGTGATCAGAGTCTTAGGATTCTGATTCTTTGCGGTTATATAATGATCGGATCCAACTCCAAGAGTTGTAATATTAAAAGGTGTTGGAATTAAAGACAATGCCTCTGTAGCACTGGCTGCAACTCTTACAAGTAGTTCATCCTCTTTGATGATAAACAATTTAGATGGTAATATATCAGTAACTCCAATTCCAGGAACATCTGTAGAAGCAATTCCAATTGGTTCATTAAGAACATCATAAGAATATACAACTTCCTCTCCTGTTACAAAGAAGTGTTGAGGCAACTCAATAGTATTTTCAACGACACTAGTAATACCAATATTAGATCCATCAAATTTCTTTTTGAAAATTGGATTTCCCTCATGGAATAGATTGAAATCTCTTATAACCGCATTCTGCGTTCCTTGATAGTCCGAATTTCCAGTCAGAATATCTGCATTGATCATATCAATATGATTATTACTTACTCTTTCATCTCTAATTCCAAGATGCTGAGCATAAACTCTAACTTCACAATCAATCGCATTATTTGCTGTAAAGTAAATTGATGTAACTGTTCCTGCAACACCTGCAGTAACTACACCAACTTCACCATCAGTAAATATTTGACCATATTCTGAATAATGTGCAGTTGTTGATGATGAAACAGTTACTAATTCGGAAAGTTGATACTTATTATTTGTAGTATCATCAATACTAATGATATAATAACCGCTACTGAAATCATCAATGCCTAAAATTCCATTGAAGTGTGAAGAAATTAAATTACCACCTGTACTATCTACGGCGTCAATTGATGTGTAATTAGATTCTACAATAGCAGTAGTAAGTTTAGTGCTTCCCTCAGTGGTAAATCCAGAAGGTTCAGATGCAAGAGATATTCTTAAAGCATTGACCTCGGCAGCTATTGCAGGGTTATCTGGAATCAAATCAACCTTTACATTAGATCCATCAATGTAAGCATGATATGTTCCGATACCATCAGCGGAGTACTCATTTAAAGTATCTGTAGTTAACTGACCGTAATCTTGGAATGTTACTTCTGATCCATCATGAACTAGACTGATTTCGTCTAATTCATACACATTACCACTACCTTCTTCAATTTGAACAAGCAATTTAGAAGATCTATAATCTGTTGGAATAGTCGCAATCGTGGTAGTAGCACCAGAAGAAACAATACTATGTTCTAATTCAATATCAACAACATTACCAAACGTAGTAGTTCCGATTCCTGAAGTAAAATCAGAAATACTGTGAGTAATGAAACTTAAATCATAGTCATTAATTTCAAATCTTTCTGGGTAGAATCTCAACTGTGCTTCATCTTCAAATATAGCAAAATCAAAACTTCCTAATTCATAAACAGTTTCTACACGTCCATATTGATTGATAAAGAACTCAGTATCGTTATGAATTGCTGTTACAACATATAATTGTCTTTGATCTGTGAATCTGCTGTCTCTAGCAAATATTAAATATTTTCTAGCTCTAGATTCGGTTAATTTGAAAGTATCGATTACACTAAATTGATCACCCCGTGGATCACTATTAAAATCATCACTAATATCATCAATAACAAGAACTCTGTTACCAATAGACTTATTAAAGTCTTGTAGTTCTCTACTGTTGAATACCATACCCGTAGAGAATCTCTTACTACCAATTAATAATGTTTCATCAACAGTGATATCAAAGTCGAATACACAATTTGTATTCACTACTCTTGAGAAGTCTGCAATAGAAACAAAGTCTCCTCCATTTTGAGATGTGGAAATTCCACTATAGGCAAGATCCTGAGACTCTAACTGATAATTACTAAATCTCTTCCATCCAACAAGATGATTAAGTCTTTCGACTTCTTCTTCCCAAATATTTTCAGTTACTGTACTTTCAATAGCATAAGAGAATCTCTGATAATAGAAACTATCTTGAATCTTGTACTCATTAGAACTTAAGAAACTATGGTTGTCCTCATATCCTTGTACAACAACAGCAGATGGTTCAATCTTGTAGTATAAGTCTGTGAGAGTAATATCATCAATTTTAGCAACTGTTCCACTTTTACTTCCAACTACCTCTTCATTAAGTTCAAAATACTGTTCTCCAAATATTTTCAAGATTTCAGAATCTTCATTATACTTTTGAACTTCTGCCTGGGCTCCAGTAGTTTTTCCTGTAATTATTTCTCCAGGAATATATGGAATTTTCTTTACTGTTATTGCAAATGTTGGAAAATAAATTTCAGGAACAACAATTCCTGTAGCACTAATATCATCGTATTCCCCAAGAATTTCTGCAGATCCTACAGATTTAGACATATCAAGTTTAATATTAGCATTAGATCCGCCAAAATTTGGATCAATTTCTGTGATTTGAAATAAGTCATAATCAAAGTCAGCACTATTGAAAGTTCTATTAGAACTTCCCAAAGTCTTTGATGCACAACCTTCGACTAATACATTATTACCAACAGTAAATGGAAATGTAGTTCCTGTACTAAATTGAGTCTTAAATGTTAAAGTTGCAATTTTAGTAGTGGTATTAAGGATAATATTTTTTATACTATAACCATTAGAATTATTAATAGGGATTATGATTGGTTTATCATTAGATAAATCATTTGTATTTTTAATAATATCTACATTTCCATTAAGATCATAGTCTAACAGTAATTCATCTATAACTTTTTTAGTTACGCTATCTCTTACGATAAGATCTGGAGCTACATTGTAGTTTAATCCAGTAGTTATTGTCTCTATCCCATCAAAAGAAAGTTTTTGATCGAGAATTAATATATCTGGAAGTTTTGCTGTTGGACTCAACGTGGGATCTGTTGGATAGTCCCAACCAACATTTTCAGTTTTGAATGTTTTTTCAGCACCAATTGATTCACTTAATATTCTAATTTTTGATCCTTCTCCACCACCTTCACTAACTATTGTCGTTACTCCAACAATTGTATCGTAATTATTTCCTGCATTTGTTACTAAGATATCAAATATTGGTCCAGTTGTATTAGTAGAGTTTGTAACATATTCTAAACTACTATTTTCTGCTGTAAAAGAAACAATGCCAATAGCACTTTGTGGAGTATCAAACACGAAAGAAGATGTTGCTGCAGAAACAACTACATGATTCGCATTAATATTACTATTAAGGAAAGAAATTTTTGTAGAATCAACAACGTTGTAATCATCGATAATTAAATCTTTCTTAGATTGAGTCATCCCAAGATCATTTTTGGGAATCAATTTATAAAATAATTGCTCTGGGGTAAGTTCATTAACCAATATTTCTACATATGCATCAGAATCTAATCCTAGTCTTCCCGACGAAGTAACAACAAAGTTACCGTCTCTATCAGTTAAGTACTCTCTTTGATATGTACTATCAAAGAATACTTTGAAATCAAATGCTGATTTTAAAGTAGTTCCATCAATATAAGCTAGTGAAGAATCTCCAACATTAAATCTTAAAATTTCATTTTTAATGGATCTGATTTCTGGATTTACTAACCTCAGTCTAAAGGTTCCAGTAGTTGTTAAATTAACATTTTTAGTTTCTTCACCTACAGAATCTTGATAAGATGATGATAATGAGAAAATATTTCTACTAATGTAGTTAGTATAATAAATCCTATTATTGTCTAATCCACCAACAGTAGAAGAAACTACAATTACTTTATCACCATCACGATAACCATGATTATCTGATTGTATTTGATTATTTTCTGTATCTATATTGATCAGGGTTTTTTGATCAATCAATATTCTATTTGTTACATCATTATAAAATACATCATAATCTTTTCTTCCTCCTGGAAGAATTATTGATCTAAAACGATCACCAACAAGCAATCCATGAGTTTCTCCAGTAGAAACTGTACATCTAGTTCTCGAAACTTCAACAGAAGCATGAGATCTTTGAGTTTTAAAACTATGATGTTTACCTGTACCAACACCAACAAAATAGAAAGGTTCTGCGTTTATATTAGTTCCAACACCAACAAATGAGATTGGTTGTCCAGAATTCCTAAAAGATTCAGTTCCAACACCAAGCTTAACTGTTGATATTCCTATTCTATTTCTATTAAACGCGAAAGCAAAGAGTTCAGTATTATCTGCTAAAGTAGTGGATCCAACACCATTAGTTGATATTGAAAGATTATCTCCAGTATTTGAATAATATACAATTTTCTCCCCTGTTTTAAGTCCATGGCTGGGAATAAGAATAGATCTTGTGGGGATGGATATAATAGATTTTCCTGTTCCAGGATTACTAATGGTTACAGATGTTGTTATTCCAAAACCAGCAGTTGTTCCTATTCCAACAGACTCTGATGGATCAAAATATAATTCTCTATCTTGTTTAGATATTCCACCATTTTCAGTATTAAGAACAATCTCAAATCTTGTAGGTACATGAGTTATCGATGTTTCTAAAGAGTGTGCTACTCCAACTGTACCATCATGTTCTCTTAAAACTCTTAACCTTGATCTACTAAGATCAACATTAAGAACTTTCATTCTTTCATCTTCAATTTGAATAATATCGTTTTCGCGTACTTTTGATAAAGATTCTGTTTTTACTGGTATGAAAGTTGTGGGACCAGTATCAGTAGATCCACCAATATCTTTATTGAGAATAAAACTAATTGTTGGTATGACTATTGAACTAATAGTATCAATATCAAGTTGATTTTCAGTAGATATACCAATAACTCTTACTAAATCTTTGTGATTAAGTTCAAGATCTTGATTGCACTGAATAATAAGACCATTTATTCCTTGGAATGCTTTTCCTTTTAAGTAAGTTTCACTCAGAGCTATTGATGTTACAGATTTTCCTTCAATTTCAGTTACAATAGCTGCCGCTCCTGTTCCACCTGTTCCAACGTTATCAAAACTAACAAAATCATTTACAGAATATCCATCACCCTTATCTAAAATTTCAATATCGTCAATTCTTCCTTTAGAAAGACCAGTTATTTTAGAATAATGAGCATCAAATGTATCTGGTTGAAGAAGATAATCATAACCACTATACCATTGCTTTAAATTGTATGGTGTAGTGTTTCTTCTACACCCATATTCTTCAAAATCAAACTCAATTTGATTTGTATCTTTTAACTCACTATAGTTGAATAAAATTGGAGTAAACTTTAAATTTTTTCCAACACAATATGGATATTGTGGTAATTTATTTTGAGAGAATTCTCCGGTTGCCTGCACTTCACTAGAAACGGTCATGAAATATGCATACACACCTTTTGGATATTCTGGTGTTATGCAAAATCTTCCATTGTTTTCGTCTAAATCTCCAGATCCAACAAAAATATTATCTTCGTTAAAGAATCCTAATGGGAAATTGGGTCTATTTTCAGCAGTTATTCTCTCATATCCAGAAATTAACTGTTTAATTGACCCACCACTAATAGAAGAATAACCATATGGACCATAAATTGGAGATCCGTCATAGGCCCATCCCATTAATGGAGAATGATATTTTATAGTATTTTCCGAATCGTCATTTGCGAGATCGGTTCTATACTTGAGGATGCCTTCTTCAAATTTTTCCGAAAACAAATTTTCTCGCAATCTTCTTGGAGCATACATGTGAGTATACTGCATACCAAAATCTCTATCTAAACTCGGAACAACATAACTATCGTCAGATGTAATAGATTTTTCTTTTATAAGTCTTTCTACTTGATCAACATTCCATGATTTTATTTTAAAATCAAGTTCACAACCTTCACCAGGAGTTTCAATAAAGAACTTTGGTGTTTGACTGTAAGAATTTCCTTTTTGTATAATTTTTACATCTACAATTTTTCCACCACTTACTATTGGGGTTACTTCACTTTGTGCATTTTGTAAATCAGCATCATTTTCAAATAATGTAATTTCTGGTGCTGCATTAAAATCTCTACCGCCCGAAAGGATGATTACATCTTCTAATTCACCTTCAAAAATAACTGGTTGTAAAATTGCTCCACTTCCTGATAATAACGAATATCTTGGTTGCTTTTCAAAATTTAAAATATCTGCAGATCCATACTTTGATCCAGACTCTTTAATTTCTACCTTTATAATTTCTCCTCTGAAAAGAGGATTTAGTTTGATTTTACTAGTTTCAGTTACAAAAGTAGATACTCCAAGTGTTCCTGAGAGTTCAACCGTTATTGGAGGTGCTTTAAATGTGTGGAAACCATCTGGAGCTGAAGCAATTTCTACTAGTTTATTTCGATTAGCATAGACATCCCCAAGATCATCATTTTCATTTTTTTCAAATAAGGAGAAAGTATCCTTTGTAACTCCTGTTACAAAATAAGTAATCGTACTAGCAAGACCACTGATTGCATCTCCAGTATGTTCGTAAATAATTTCATCATCCTGATTAAATAAATGATTAGCTTTTGTTATCACATAATTTGATGTGTTAATACCTGAAGATGTAATAATTACTTTATTATTGTTATATCCTTCCCCAGGATCTGCAATTTCTATTGAGCTTAGAGCATTTCTAAGTCCAGAAGCAGTTAAACTATGATTACCAATACCAAGAGCTGTAATAGATACTGGATTAATTCCCTCAAGAGCTTCTTCACTAGTATTATGTAAAGTGAGTGTCGTGGAACTAACTATATGAGCAAAATATACATTACCATCTATCACTCCACCGAGAGATGTTTCACCTTCATTAGAATAATTTAATTCATCACCTTCTCTAAATGAATGAGTTTTTTCAAAAGTAATTGTATTATTGGTTAAAGAAACTTTTTCAGAAATATTTGATCTAAAAAATCTTTTATTTTCTATTTGAGTAAATTTTGGAGCTGCCTCTGCAATTCTAGTTGGGTTTCCTCCAGATATTACTACAGAATCCGCAAATTTTATATAATCCATTCCAGGATCTTCAATGTTTATTTTTTGAAGATTTCCTCTAACTACAAGTTCTCCCTCAAAATTTATTCCTGTAGAATCTGTAGTGAATAAAGTTGGTGGATTTATAACATCATATCCACCACCACTAGAAGATACAACTACCTCTTCAATTTCTCCGTAATAACAAAAATCTTTAGATCTATTAGTAACTATTTCAACACCATTCTTTAATATTCCTATTCTCTCATTAGATTCAATTGCTTGAGTTTCAGTGTCTATGGTCCTCTCTTTTTGATTGGACATTTTTCTCATAGCAAATTGAGGCTCAACTTCCGTTTGCTTCTGAAATGCATAATTATCAGTTCTAAGTAATTTTGCAAAATCTGCAAAACCAGTAGCTTCAATAAAGATTAGATTTGTTAAATTACTTGTACTTTTTGCTAATTTAAAATTATTTTCATCAATTCTAAAAGCAAAATAATAACCAGACAGATCTAATGTATTTTCTTCGGAAAAAGAACTATCATAAAATACAGAATCTCCAGAATATAAACCATGATTACTTACTGTGAACGTCTTTGTGCTTGAAAACGTACCAGAAAGCGTAACATCTCTATAGTTTACCTGGAGATCTGCATTAAAATAATTTGGAAGAGAGTTTGTAGCAATGTAAACATCACCTTCTAAGTCAATATAAGTATTTTGAATATTAGCTGCTATCTCTGTTCCTTTTGCTTTTGTGACTTTTCTCTTTATATAAAAAGCCTCTGTAATTTCACGGTCATTTAAAATTCTGAAAGAATTATCTGGAGTAGGTCCTTGAGATGCTTCAAACTCTTTTTCGATTCTTTCTAAAGAACCATCTGCGTTTCTAACATCACAATTTACAAGTACTCTGTCTCCACCATTTATCAGACAATTATCATATGTTGTTATAGAGTAATTATTGTTTCCTTCATCATTCAGTTCAAAAACTCTATTTGAAATCGCATGATTAAACATCCACTTCGATGCTTTTAAATCATCTGTTGCCTTTCCTAATCTCCAAACTTTTGCATAGTCACCGATTTCAGAATAAGCAGTTTTTGCAGTTTCTTTTAGTTCACCAAGAACTCCAGAAATACGCATTCTTACTTCTTCACCTTCTTCATCGTAGGAATAAACATATGAGTTCATTCCAATAGTCCAACCAGACTCAATTGGCCTTATTACTCCAGTTGCATTTAAGAATTGATTTACATTTACACCATCATAAGTGATAAGCATATATTGGTCATCAAGACCTGCTTCTTCGTCCCCATTAAATAAGACAAGAAGTTCCCCAGATTCACTAAAACCTAAAGTAGTATCAACAGTTATTACACTAGCACCAACAGATATATTATCTACAGTTTGGGTTTGTGAGTGTATAGTGAACTCTCCAAATACTGTTCCTGTAACATTTAAATCTCTGTTATAACCATAATCTAAACTAATAACAAAATACTCATTACCATTCTTTTCTATTTCTTCTACACCAACAACAGTTCCATAAGCGTCATCAATATCTCCATCTTTCTCTTGATATAAAACTCTATTGAGAATCTCTTTAGGATTTCCATCTATCTCTTCAACAACAAGATTTATAGTTTTTCTATAATCAGCAATTGATGGTGTAAATAAGAAATCTCTAGGTCTTATAATTTTTGGAGATGTACCATAAAGAGCCTTAAACAAGATGATAAAGGAATCATCTGTTCCTTTAGAACTATAAAAATCTTTTAATTGTTTAATGAATAGACTCTGATTGAGACCATCCGCAAAACTAACGTTTTCAAATCCAGGGGCAAATTGGATTTTTAATTTGGTAAAAAACTCGTCTAATAATAAAGCGTTGAGGTTACTAACCAATGCTCCCGAAAGATGTTCATCAACGGTTGACTCTTCAAATTTTAATAGGTCAGTAGTTCCAGGATTATCATAACCTGTAATTCCACTAAAACCCCTTGTACATTGATCAAATGTTGTTATTGTTTTAGTTTTATAGTATATAATTTCATCGTTAATTTTGATCATCCCATTTTCAAAAGGATAACCTCTAGTTGACGTTACAGTTACAGTGTCGTCAAAGGTACCAAGATCTTCAGTAAGTTCTGTTGTCGAGATAGAGTCTGCAACAAAATCTAATTTTGTATAAGTATCTGGATTTGTAAGGAGATCATACGTTTGACCAGGATTTTCAAGATACCGATAATATTCCTCTAAAAACTCTACAAGAAATGGATAATTATCTTGTGCAAAAAGAGGTAGTTGACTTTGAACTACCGACGTTAATCTTACTTTGTTGGTTGAACTTCCGTGCATTTTCTATTAATTTCTGATTAGGTTCTCCGCGAAGTCAAAGTAACTAGAACTCCTAATATATGTAGCGCCCGACAGATCACTTCCTGAGGAAATTCGATCTACAATAGCATTAATATCACTATTTGAAACATCTAGTTGTAAATATAAATCTTGTAGTCCAATAATATCATTAGATTCAGGAGATGCTGATATTTCAATCAGTGGACTTCCATTCAGATCTTTAACTGTTGATTCAATTTGAATATTGAAAAGCATAATTTCACCTTTATCATAATCTATAGATCCGACTTGTCTTGCGACTTGACTATCATTATCACCAGTTAGTCTGAACGCGACTACTTTTCCTGTAACACCATCATCACTTGGAATATCTCCCAAGTACACCACTCCATCAATACCATCTAGAGTAAATCCACTAGATCTAATATTATAGTTTGTTTGTTCATGAAGAACTCTAATTGGATTTCCAAAACAAATTTCATAAGTAGCAACAGAATTAGTAGTTGTTACTAAATCTCTTCTCATCTGAATATTGGTTATATTAGATTCAACAGAACGATGCGTATTATCAATTAAATTACTAACTCTACTATACTTAAATCTTGTTCCTATACCGTTCATTTCTGAAGATTTAGAATAACTATTCAAATTATCAGTAACTAAACTTTGTAGAGCCGCTGCTGAAGAAATTTTAGCAGGATCGAAATAAACTTGAGATTCAATTTCAATAAACAAGAATTTCATATCAACGATAGATACGTCTACACCTGTAACAGCATAACTTCTTATATTTGTTACCAAATTTCTTTTATCCAAATCAGTCATGTATTGACTGTACTTGGGTTTGATTGCTATAAAAACTCTTCCATATTCTGGTGGTTCTAAAGTTTCTCCACCGTATGCGGAAACAATTTCAGCCTCTGGGTAGATAGAAGGAACAATTGCTTCATAGTCTGCTGAAGTAACTGCTCTATTCTGTGCTTGATAAACCTTTGTTGAATACTTTTTAATAGAATCAATTGACTCAATTTCTTCACCAAAAATAGCTGGCGCTATAGTTTCTAAAGGACTAATACCTGAAGTAATCACTCTTCCATCATTATCAGTTACATTACCGGCAAAACTAAATCCTCTTACACCATTACCAGTTGCTCCATTACTCATTACATAGGAAACATCAACAACATTTCCGGGTTCTAAAGATTTACCAAAAATATTATCACCAAAAATTAACTCATATCTTTGGTCTTGTACTTCTTGTATGAAGAAAACGTTTGCAGATCCTTTCGCCTCAAATAAATTATTAATTAACTTGAAACTATTTCCTCCAGTAGATACTGAATTATTCCTTACTTTTACTGATAATGACGTTGTATCTACATTTGGGTTATTCAGAATAATACGAGGATCTTCAATTGTAGGATCATAAGTATGCGACTCTTCTACAACAATACCCTCTAGTATCTCAACATCTGCAAACAATGCAGTATTTCCTGTTACTGGAACTGTAACATCGTTTGTAATTACAAATGTTGCAGTTCTAGTACCAACATTAGATTGAGATACTGCAACCAATCCACTCTTTAATGTTACAGTAACTGGTTTGGTTACTAATTCATCAAATGTTACTACAAACGAAACTACTGCTCTTGCCGATCTTTTTGGTCTCGGTACATATCCAATATTTCTAGCGAGAGAAACAACATTTTCTCTTAGTGTTGCACTATCGATAAAAACTTCGTTACTAATCATGTTAGCATTGAACGAAGCAATATACGTGTTATATGCAAGCGTATCAATTAAAACCGAAAGATTAGATCCTTCAAAGTCATAATCAGTGAATGTTGAGTTTGATTTTAAATGATCAATGATTGATTTCTTGATCTGTGAAAAATCTAGATTTGAAAAATTTACTAAAGACATTTATCTTAAGGGTTGGAATACAAACTCTAATACTTGTTGATCAGCATCTAGTCCCACTATTCTGAATAGTATCCTAATCGATATAGAACTACCTTCAACATCAGGAGTAACTTGAACTGCACCTGGGTCTAATTTAACACGAGGTTCATATTGTAATATTGTTTGAGTAATTTCAGATTGTAAAACATCTATTGAGTTTTCATCAAGAAAATTTTCAAATAAAAGATTATTTACGTCACACCCAAGATCAGGCTCAAAGAATCGCTCTCCCCTTAATGTAGTAACTAGATTTCTAATAGACCTAGTTATAGCTCTTTCATTAACTAATGTCGTTACATCATCTGTTGCTGGGTTTTTAACAAATGATAAACTAATATCTTTAAAAGATCTAGATGTCCGCGATTCTAACGGCATTTATTTTGAGCATAATATGTTTATTTATTACCTATTTTACTCATAAAGTGTTTCTGGTTCACTTTCATCGGTAAAAATTTCACTTTCTTTGTGGATATTTGTCTTTTTGGGGTCTTTATCATCATTAAGTATTTCACGAATCAGTTTCTCATGCTGCCTTGTTGCTAAATTATCCAAAAAATCGTTTTCAAATAACATATTTTTCTCCTTTTTTATATTTATTGAGTATTATCTTCCTCTTCTTTGCGTTCTTTTGATGTTTTCCAGAAATATTCATCTTCACGACCCATACCAAGTCGATCGAAACCATTCTCTACACTATAATATTCAGTCGAAACTTTAAAATCAGGCATTTTTGGCTCTTCTGGAGTCAATGAGTTGTCGAAAATGCGTAATCTATTGTTTGGATACAGTGCATATTGACCATTATCAAGTTCAATTAGGTTATGAGACTTGTGTTCTGCAGGATTTTCACTAGTAGCATAATCAATTGCATCTGGGTCTTGGTGATAGTTGTCTATTGTACAAACATAAGTGCCTTTTTGAATCCCATGATCGCGTGTATAGCACTCAAAATCCATACTTCCAATAAATTGCTTAGTGACCGCTACAACCCCGTAATCCATGCAATTCCAAAATTGTAGGTTAGGTAACGACATATCAGGTTCGGGCGCTTCCGGGCGCGATAAGAAGGCACTGATGGGCAATTTGTCGTACATTGCAGCATACTCTGGTAAATATGTTTCAAAGTAAAATGCTCTTCCAGGAATACTCTTACAACTAACCCATACACCTTTTACATATTCCCCATGACCACTCTGATGATCAGTTAGATATTCTTTTCGGACCCATACTTCAACAGACGGTAGATTACAAATCAAAGCAGCCATAGTGACACTTTCCGGTGGAGTTTCCGGTTATTTAGTTTTAATACCCAATAAAAAAGCGCCCCGTAGGACGCTCTGAATATTACTTACCTTGACCTCGATAAACTTTCTTTTTGTTATTACGAGAAGTAGCAGAATACTTAGTGTGTTTTCCATTACCTTGCCGAGATTTCTTAGGAGTTGCCTCGATAATATCTTTATCAGCATTAAAACGTACAGCCATAATTAATCCTCAAATACTTGTTCTAATTTAATGTTCATAGGGTCGAGTGAAGCAGCAGGATCTTCATAGTATGCATCCGCATATAATTGCATTAATTCTGCTGCCGACTCAGGGGAGATGCCCTTTTGTAAAAGTACTCCCTCATAATATATGTTATACAACATTAGATAACACGCATCTTTTCATGTCCAACACGAATCCGAGGATCACACCAAATCTCAAATCCTTCTTCTTTTGCATCTAGACAGAATGAAACATCCTCTCCACACATATCTTGTACTGCACCAGACTCAAAGACTTGCATCTTAGGAGCAAACCAAGGATACTCAAGATTCTCGAATACACCTTTCTTGATAAGTACCCAACCAAAACCTGTGTAATCAACTGTGAATGGTTTCTTACGCTTAGCCATGGTATCAGATGTCTCATGATTCATCACACCACCATTGTTACGGAAATCATCTTCCTCTAACCAGTGTGCAACAGATGAAGTCTTACCATCTTCTGTAAGATACCATCCAGAAACAATCTCTTTCTCGTCACCAGCACCTTCTGCAGGATTTGCTAGATCACATAGTTGCCAGAACTTCTCAGTGTTGAATACAATATCACTATCGATCCATAGTTGATAGTCATAAGGTAACTTACCATCCCAGGGAATCTGCTTAGGACCACGTAGAACGTTTGCACCTAAACACTTGCATCTTGCAAAGTTAACCATTGAACTATAGTCTTGACTAATCTGAATACTCAGACCACTCTGTACTAAATCAAAACATAGTTGTACGAATGCTTTCAGAAAAGTATATGAACATCCTCTTCCAGGTAGACAGAATACAATAGTCTTACCTTTCATTCTTGCTTTAATTGCATCATAATCCCATTCGGGACCTGCTGCTTTCTTTGCTACCTTTGGAGTAGCAGCCTTTACGGTAAATCCTTTAGCCATAAGTGAATAAAAACCTCAATTCAATTCTAACGCTTTATTTAGTGTAAGTCAATAACTTGCTTCCTCATATTGGGAAACTGTAACCTCTTCGTATGATAAGTCATTGAGATTGTAGTTAGACTTCATTAACCCTACAAGAGCACATACAGTATCCCATGTAGTCTTAAATTCTTCTTCGTCAATGCAATCTAATATGCATTGATCTTTTGCATATATGTGAAAAACCTTTTCGTCCATTTTTACACTCCGGATATTTTTTAACTAGTGGGGTTTTCAAAACACATTATATATCAGCAACCTATTCTAGTCAATTAGAATACTAAAAATTTTTTTATTGAACTCGGTATCTCTCTCGCGTTTTCGGTTCGTTGTAGGTTAGGGTAGTTAGGCGTTTTTAATTAAGGGCGGCATTATATAACATTTTATACACACGCATAACTGCTGTTAAGTGTTAACGAATACGAATAGCAAAAAAGAGGACTGTTAGACAGTCCCCCTTATTCGTGTCTCAGTAACTAATAGTCTCAGCGGCACAATTGTCTAAAAGATTTTTAACTTTATCTTGCTGTAGCTTCATCACAATGCTGCTATTCTTGTTTGCTTTGCTGTTACCTAAGAAAGCATTGATTCCATTATTCGATGTGATTCTCAAGCGTAATCCGCAATCGATTACATTGCCTTCCTGAGTTACAAAGTATATGCTTCTAGAAGATTTGCCGCTACCCTTGAGAACAATCTGAGCGCGATCGTTCAGAAGTTTAACAACAGGGTGCTGCGCTACTTTGAATCGATAAAGGTTGCAATCCTCTGTGTCGTTGATAACAACATCCATATCCTTATGTGAATCAAACTCTTTGATAAGGATATCTCTCAGGTCATCATAATCAATGCTATCTAAAGCTAACTCACAAAGGCGGTTAAAGCTATCGCGCATCTTTAAAATAAACTCTTCGTCGCAGCGGATTGATGTAGGTAACTGACGGAGTTCCTTCATGTTAGATAGGAACAGCACAAAGGTATCACCCAGAGCAGCATTGTGCGCTGTAGTGTTAAACCAATCAAATGAGCCGTTGTTGATACCTTTCTTGCGCTTTATGCTGATTTTGTTATCACCAGCAATTGCGTCTTCTTTAAGCTTAGTACCGCCGCGCTTCTCTACAGTTTCGCTATAGAGATTAAGGTCGTTAAGTAAAGCTACCGTGTTTGCCTCGTTAGCAACACCATCGCGATGAACTTGGCCAGTTGTGTTAAACATAGTGATCGACACTGAGTAAAGAGAAATAAGGGGGTTTAGGTCCCCCTCTGACCTGGTAGAACCTCAGGCGAGGCGCATCCCTGAGAAGAAAGGAACCTTACCGCCCTCCTGCTGAACAAACCAATCGAAGGACTTAGCGAAGACCCGCTCGCCTGGAAGACCGTTCTCTGACAGGATCGCATTCAAGCGGCTCTTTGTGGTTGTGGATTGGAAACCGCCGTCAAACAACTGGATCCAACCCTCACCGATCTTGGCGATCAGGTTGCCGTGTAGGCGAACCTCAGCCACTTCTGCATCGAAGGTCACTGCAGTATTAGCGGAGCTCCAGTTGGTGCCGTTGGCGATAGCGGCGTTCATCTGGGTTTCGATCTTACGCATTTGAAGTGGGTTGGTTGCTGATGTTTTAATTATAGGGCCCCATGGGGCGGAATCAATGGCGCAGTGGCCAGTTAGATCACTGGCCGAAAAGACCGTCGATCGTCTCTCCAATGGTCTTAGCCTTCGAAGGCTCAACGACCTCGGACATGGAGTCAAGAGAATTTGCAGCAAACTGCCGCGCCTCGGTGCTGTTCCAGAAGAGGACGCCAACGACAACGATCAGAAGGATTTTCATGGGGTGGTGTTCCTCTCAACATGGCCAATATAGGGCCTAACGCAACCGATTGGCGGAAAGGTGGCCAGCCACTCAACCGTCCACCCTAGTAAATGTTATTAACTATCACCAAACTTCCTTAGAATCTTCTACATAAACCTCCACATTCTCATTCCCTTGAAGATCAAACAACCTGGTATAATCGATGTTTCGTGCTTCAAAATCATTGTAAACATCGAACTCCAAAGTAACACGTACTCTTTGCTTTTGCGCGGTCTGATGTGCTGTAGGCATGAGAGGCGAGAAGGTGACTGGATTAATTATACTGACTCAGAGGGTATAAGTCAAGTGAAAGTATTTATGAGAAAATATAAAAAAATCCGGTTGACTTTTTGCGGAGATCGTGATAGTCTGCTCGCTAAGATCACAAGAACTGAGAGGATTAAAAGGTGCTTAAAAGGTCTCTTAAGTACCTTCGGAGACACTACAGATACCCTTCCTAGGTATTCCACAGGGTTTTCCACAGACTGTTAATAAACGCTCATATATGTTTATAAAGCCTTTTTTAATTGATTTTTAATGTTTTTTAGTATATTTTACCCTATAATCTCTGTTAAAAGTATTCCATCAAGGTGATCAATCTCATGCTGTAGCACTCTCGCATTGAATCCACTTATACTCTCTATATGAGGCATACCTTTAGTATCTCTCCATTTCAATTTAATTGTTTTTGGTCTATCTACCTTTTCAAATATCTTCGGAATAGATAAACATCCTTCATTCATAATAATCTTTTCTTCGCTATATTCAAGCACCTCAGGGTTAATGTATATACCTTCTTCAGTAACAACAATTCTCTTCAATATACCTATCTGAGGAGCACTCAAACCAGCAGCGAATTGTTCTTCCATAATATCAACAAGTTTAACACATATACTTCTAATACTATCATCTATGTTATTCACTCTTTTACTTTTTTGTTTGAGAATCTTTAGGTCTTCTCTATCATAGATTGTAAGGATTCTGGACATTGTTTTATATCTCCCCAGTGTCTGATTGTATTACTTATAATAAACATATTTGTGATGAGGTAACTAACAAAGAGGAAAGTACGAACGAATACAATATAATCATCATAAGGTTTAGTTTTCTCATCACTGAAGCTTCCTAATGAATACTTCCATATCTCCCAATACTTTTTCATTATTGATATCTTTAATGTGGGACGATTTCTATTTCTTTTGCACCAGTTTCTTTAATATACTTCTCCCAGAAAATAGCATCTTCTACCTTATAAAACATTGCGCTTCGTTTGGAATAACCTTTCTTTTTTTGATGTTGATAACGTACTTCAAATTTCATGCTGATTGTGATTGTTTGTGGAAAATAAATTCTTGTCCTTGAGTCTTACCCCAAAGAAGTTCATTCGATACTGAATCAAACCCTGCATCTCTTGAATGATACTCTATACCATTAAATGCAATGTAAGTATTCACATATTGTCCCTTATTAATTAACTCATACCTCTGATTATTTGCGACCCACCAACCATTTATGATTTCACGACTAAACAACATCTCACAAGGGTGTTTTGGGTCATCATCAGTATATGTAAGCATCAAAATTTTACCGCCGGAACCCTCACTCAATTCATGCAAATTTGTTCGATATGCACTCCCAGGACCATAAACTGTATGATAACTATGAGATTTAATCAAATCATCTTCGACCCAATATGATACTGTAATATACGCAAAATCATGGGGATTAGAATATGCTTGGAAACGATTGTGATATGTTCCTAATAACTGTTCTTTGAAATCATCGAGACTTAACATACTCTAACTCCTCCCAAGCCCATGGATAACAACATACTAAACAATGAACTTTCTTATGTTTTTCAACCTTTGTATACTTACATTGTGGTTTTTCTTTTACAAATATTTCAATCGTTATGTAATTAGTATCTACAAAATAGACCCATCCTTCGATGAGTCCTGTCGAACTATTCCATTTTACATAATCATTAACCTTCGGCTGATAACGGGTCATCGGGAACACAAATAAAGGAACAATCTGGGTACAATTCTTGTGCAATGTATTGAGCAAGATGCTGAGTCGGAGAAATAACATCAACCGAAACCTGTAATGAATTTATATCATCAGGTCCAGTGGGTTTAATCGGAATTTCTAACTGAACTCTCCAAACATGTCCCTTTCTTAAATGATGATTAAAATCACAATGTATATCAGCACTCATGTCGTAAATTCTTCTACAATTGTTGACTCAACTTCTTCCGCAAGTGCAAATGTTCGTGCTTTCATGATATTCTCACGAAGTCGATTGTAACACTGTTCATTAAATCCTTCATCCTGTGTAACAATCAAATCAAAACATTCATTATCACTCTCAGCAATAACATTCCAGATTCCACCATATTCAGATGAAGGAAAAGAAACGAAGTGATCAACAATGTAGAAAAATTTCTGAGTCATCGGTTTGTGTAGATTACCTCCAAAGTTTAGTCAAAAATGAATAGAAAGTCAAGGACAATCAGGATGATGTGTGAATTGTTTGCAAATCATTTCATTGCGCTCTTTTAACACATTCAACAATTTTGTGTCCCTTTCTGCTAACCAACTCCCATACATTGATGCACATATTACACCAATTGTAACCCAAAATAGGTACTTAACGATAATCATGAGCAGTAAAACTCCGCAAGATAGTAATCAACAGTTACCTCATACTTTTCTGCTTCAGATTCAACCTCTTTCCAAAATTCTTCGGTGAGTTGTTCGTTACGCATCATTTCGTCTGGAGTAAACATTTTTGTTCCTGATTTAGTTAAGATTGAGAGTTAGTTAGTGAGTACAATTAGCAGACAAGTGCTCCATTGGGGATTTCAACAATTTCAGGATCTTTATCATCAAATTCATTCATATTGTAACATACCCATGCACCATCACGGAAAATATATGCAAACTCTTCATTGTTATTCTTGTTAACATATTCATTCATCGACATCAAACTAGGAGGGCAATTCTCACCGCGCTCAGAATAGTATTGAGGACCGTATTCTGCTTTCTTTTCAATCTTACCATCAGAATTGCGAAAATGATCATCAGTCCAGCAGACTGACATATCACCGCCATCAATCAATTCAGATGCTTTACTCTTGCTGTTGTAATGTGTCTTCAAAATACGACCCAACCACTCAGGATAGCCGTCCCAATGATGATAAACAGAAAGGATAGATTCGTCAGCGAGTTGAATACCGATGCGTGAACGTGTGCCCATGATAATTAAGAAAGGTTGGATGATTGAACAGAAATTAGATAATAATTAACCTCCAAACATGTCGTCGAATAGTTGTTGTCCAGAACGCTCATCATTCTCGTACTTCTTTGCATATTGCGCCATGCGTTCTAGTGCTTCAGAACGAGAGATTGATTCGGGGAAGAAATACTCACGGCCTGATGGAGTTGTGTAGCGCATTGGGTTCGTTTCTTTGACTCTTTAATAATACACGAAAACGGGATCAGATCAACCAATAATGGCCACCTTGTAGACCGTCACATCGTAAGAATTGATCATAATTAAGAAAAAAGAGGAGTTACAGTATGTCGCTTGCAATCGCGATTGCCGACATACTTATCAACCCACCGAACTAATCGGTCATTCTGTGCCATAATACCCTTGTATGTTGTGGGTTTAGTTGGCATCGTGCGGTTGAAGTCTTCGACGTTACCGTCACGATATTCGATGCGAATGTTGTAAGTTGCTGTTGTAGTTTTCATCTAATTACTTGATAAAACCATTGAAGCGAAGGTTATCAATCACACCCAAAAGCTGATTGCCGTTTTCACATTTTTCTAACCAAACGATCAGTTGCTCTTTGTTCATTGATTGGCGTTGCATGGGTTGAATTCCTTTGACTCTTTAATAATACACGATTTTGATGCCCTGTCTTGATTTGGTGGACAGCTCACCAACTGGTTTACTTCTCTTTATGTTTGCAGCAAGCTCGGGTTATATTGGTTTACCTCATCAATCAATTCATCATCAGTCAAACTATCCAATTCGGCATTTTGCATGTCTACAAAATACTTTTGCAAATCATCTAGCGACATTTGACTCAAGTCCCACTGAATAAACTGCTCTTGTAATTTATCACGATTCATGGTCATTTTACCTCAACAGCATCTGCAATGATTTCTAATTGTTTTTCAGTAAACATCAAACTAACTCCGGTTGATTATTCATAACTTGCTCTTCAGTGACTTCATCTACACAATCTTGAATCACAGTGTAGATATAATCAATCTGACCCACATCATCAAAGATACGTGCAACAAGTGCAGG
>CETY01190989.1_pt1 | contig 41786 bp, 50 predicted proteins | sample 361551 | NCBI WGS metagenome assembly CETY01 (sample SAMEA2623135, study PRJEB7988) | marine metagenome | biome: marine biome (ENVO:00000447); feature: deep chlorophyll maximum layer (ENVO:xxxxxxxx); material: "saline water (ENVO:00002010), including plankton (ENVO:xxxxxxxx)" | depth 45 m | reverse complement strand
TTCTTAGCAGGTGCTTTCTTCTTTTTAGTAGTAGTCTTTTTCTTAGCGGGTGCTTTTTCTTGAGGAATAGATTTAACCTTTTTTAAACCCCAAGCATTCAAAGTTTGTCTGTGTGTGTATTCATTTTTCCACCTAGGCTTTTGAAAAATGTTTTCATTGAGATTTAAACCGTGATGTGCCTTTATTAAAGCCACCTTTAAATTATAAAGAGTTCCTTTATCATATCCCTTAATACCTGCCATTGTTATTTGGTCGCTTGAACCTCCGCCACCGTGAAATATATCGAAATAATCCCTCCAATTTACCCAATCATATGTAGTCAATCCCTTTAAATTACCTCTTGATGATAACCATTCAAATGATTTTTTTTTATGGTTTTGGACATTAGCAGTTACCTTTTTTCTATTCGCAGGGATATAATACCAATGGGGTTTGTTAAACTTCCATACGAGAACTTTACCTTTATTTTTTCCTGATTTTTCTTCTGAATCCATAATTGAATCAACTGTTTGTTTTATTATTTTTTGAGTTACCCACTTCGTATCGCCTTTAGCAACTTGGTTAGCATAATCCTTTTTCTTAGAAATCATTGTAGTTTTAAGTTTCCATTCCGGGTGAGCCTTATCCATCATTTCTAAAAACTTAGACATATTCATTTTGTAATATTTGTTAAGTTCAGCATTAGTAATCGGTTCTTTATCATCAAATCCAAGCATTTAAATCAATCCTTCCGTCTTAGCCATTCAAATCACGCCCTGACCCATCTCTTAACTCGCTTGTTTCCTCTCTTGTAAGATTTACAAACATACATCTTTCCATCTCCACCCCTTCTCTTTGTTCCAACATTTACTGATGTTGCAGATGTTGAGGGGGAGTTTCTCTTTCCTCTAAGGATTCTTTTTGATTTCTTAGGTGCTTTTTTCCTTTGTGAGAGTTTCTTTCTCACAGGAGATGCCTTCCTCTTTGTAGTGGTCTTTTTCTTCGCCGAAGATTTTCTTACCTTAGAAACCTTTGCCCATTTTTTCAAACCACCATTCTCATCTAATTTCCCACCTTTCCATGAGATTTTTTCGTTGTATTTATAATTAGGATTTATAGGGTCATTAGTAATTCTTCCTACTCCCTTTTCGATATTTCCTGAGATTAATTTAACCCAAACAGATTCATTACGGTATTTGCCTTTGCCCTCCAATAAAACCTTAGTATCAGTTTTCTTCTTAGCCATTCAAATCAATCCTTCCGCCTTAACATCAAATCCAGTTGGGTTTTAATCTCTCCGAGTTGAACCTTTACATCTTGCATATCTTCTTTTGCTTTGTTGTGATGTGCGCCGAATTCGTTTTTGACCTCGTATAATGAAAAGACCATAAAACGATAAAGAGCGTATATAGACCCCAAAAGTAAAACCAATGGAAGGCCGTAGTCCTCAATCATCGAAAGAGTTGATAGAGCATCAGCCATAATAACGATAAATTGCTACGACTATTTAAAAACTACTTCTTCTTACGAGTAGTTTTCTTCTTAGTAGCCGTCTTTTTCTTAGCAGGTGATTTCTTCTTGGCTGGAGCCTTCTTCTTCGTGGCGGGTGCTTTCTTTGCACCTGATTTCTTCTCAAGTTCTGCCTTAATCTTTCTCCATTCCTTGCCCATAGCCTTGCCCCTTGCACTAATGTATGCTTTAGGAGATTCGCTTGGTTTCTTATCTCTAAACTTAAATGTCTTTACAAGTTGTTTATAGGTAGTAGGCTTTGCCATGTTTGAGAATCTCCACACAACTATTTAAAGGTTTATTTATTCTCGAAGAGATTTTTATCCCAATTGATAAATCTATTAGGAAATTTGAAAACATCTTCAGTTATATCAACCATATGAGTTGCATCAAATCTAATAAATCCCTTTTTAAAAGAATTTTTTAAATCATAACCATATAATGGCCCTTTATCGGAACTAATATTCCAATAATATTTTGTTCTATCTCCTATATAGACTACCCAATGACGATTCATTAAAACTCCTCTAAATTTGGAAGATATTCTTACTGATTCATTATAATCAAGGCCATCCTTATCCTTCATCTCATTACTGTATTCATATATCAACAACGGATTTTTTACTCGTTCTTTAAAAAGTTTTCTTACATTTTTGCTGGAGTTGAACAAAGGATTATTTCTGAAAAATTCCTTTAATAACTTTTTAGATTCTTCTTTATCAAGGCCATTGTAATTCATTTCAAATCCCTCCAAGGAATGCCTTCCCAATTCATAAAACCATTATTAGCCCCACCTAATTTTAATACATAGATACCGATGGTGTCGTTGGATGCATAAGCACTCCATCCATTATCCTTCATGGCGGCAATCGCTAAGTTCCTTGTTCCTTTGTCAAATGTAAGTTGTAAATAGCATAATGCACCTCTTGACACTCTTAATGAACCTCCGTCATCAACATTACGAACAGGTATTATTACTTCGATACCAACCATTAGTGTGTTATTAAAAAAGGTAGGGTAATAAACATGATTTTCTTTAATAAAACCCATAGGTAGTTGGCTATTAAAAGAAGAACCGTGTTTAGTCGTAAAATCAGCCGTGAATGTTCCTTGTTCCTTTACTTTCTGAGGAGTGATTTTTTGCACTACTAATTGCTTCTCGATGGAATTGATTTTTGTTAATAGTTCATTTCTTTCTTCTTCGCTCAAATTTATGCGGTGTCTGTTAGCACTTCGGAAATTATTATATTCTTGAATAGCCATCTTCAAATCAGCCATTGAAAAATAAACTTCCTTCATTTTAAACCACCCCAAGGAATATTGTTCCAATTCAAAAAGGAAGAATCCTTTAACATACTTTTATACGGAATCACGATTATAAACGGCTTTGGAAGTGATTTCAAACCCCATGAAGTCGAACCTTTCTGCCAATCTCTATTTAAAGTCCAATTGCCCCCGACTCTTTTGGAGTTAGGCACTCTCTTAAAGAGGTCGAACTTCCTAAAAACATGACGAAACCCATATTCATCTTGATTTATAAGGTATAATATTCCTTCCAGTTTGCGACCTTCAGCGAAGTTCATCAATGGTGGCCTCTTCTCTAAGTCATTCTGAAATGTAAAAATAACATCTCCTTCCATATAATCTTTACCTAACTTCCATCCCCCACCTTTCTCATCAACCTCGACTCCTTCAACTCGGTAGTTTTCATGCGCCTTGATAAATTCATATTCCGTAGGCCATCGAGTAAGATAATCCTCTATTACCTCATAATATTCCGTCATTATTTCACCTCAAATGGATTTTTCTTCCAATTCATAAATGGAGATTGATATAATAGGTCCTTTGATTTACAATAGGGACACCAATGGTTCGGATTACGAACCTTCAAACGACACGATTCATCCGAAAAGAATTCATCTGCCGTCATAGGGGAGAACCGTGCATTTATAGGATTCAATATCATACCTTCTAATCCAGCATCATAAATAATACGGAAGTAGTCGTCTTTGGTATATACGCCCTGCGCCCAATCATCTTCATCTGCTCCCTCCTCAATGAACTGCCAGTAGTTGTCGGAGTTAATATCGTGAAGGGTTTTCAAATACTCATAAGAATCAGGGTGCGTGAAATCCTCATTTTCTCCGCACCCAAATGTATATCCACACCTACCGCATTCTCCATATGTCGGAGGGATTCCCCTACCCGGTCTTGAATCAAAGGTAATACTCCCACCGCCACCACAATGAGGACACTCCCACCATTCAGTATATGTAGCCATTAGGTAAGAATTAATGGATGACTATTTAAAACTGTTCTAACAGTCCAGCATCTAACATTTCTTGAATCGTGTCTTTAAACATATTATACCAACCCACATCACAAGTAATTTGTTCATAATTATCTCCTATATCATAAGCCTCATATGTAATCTCACTTACTTTTACAATATAGCCTTCCAATTCTTCATCCATCTCCAATTCTATATATAAAACATAATGTTCTTCTTGCATTTCCTTTTTAATAACTTCACCCTTTATTTTATGACAAGGGATTTGTGAAATATTTGAAACCTCATCCGTCACAGAAGGCGTTGCTCCGCTTGCTGAAATTAATAAAAAGGTTACGAATAATACAAATGCTATATTTTCGTCAAAAGGTTTAGAGGGTATTGAATCCCCTCTCTTTTTCAGCATATAAAAGGATTTAGATTCCGATATATAAAGAGTTGCAAAGGTTTAAATAAGTATTAATCGAATAGGAGATTATGAAAATTCTTTTTTGGACTGGTTATCATAATGGAGTTTTTGAGATAATGGAGAAGATAGATGAATCTTCAGGCGAAAGGACTTTGGGTTTTGGGAGCGAAGGTTCATTATATAGGTTAGCAGTATCACTTAATAAGTTAGGTCATGAGGTTTATATATTCGGTGGGCAAGGCTTGAAGAATCATGGTTATGATATTAAAGATTACGATGCAGTAATAGTTCAAAGATATTTGAATTTCCTTATCTATGAAGATTCTAATCATCCTAATATAATTCTTTGGCTTCACGATATTACTCCGTTGCCTTGGTATCAGGGGGCAACCTTATCTGAATCAGGAAAGCATATTTATGAAATGGCGGTAAGAAATGAAGTCATAAGAAGAACCGTAGTTTTGACACCGTTTCACGAAAGGAAGATTAGGAGTAATTATGATTTACCCGAAGGGCATTTTGCTACTATCGGACACGGTATAAATCAGAAGATTGATACAGATAGTCCTGAAAATAAGATACCTTATAGGATGGTATGGACTTCTGATTGGGTTCGGGATTTGAAGAAGGCGATTCAAATTATTAATAATATACCTCATGAAGAAGTTCCTATTTCTGTGGAGGTGTTTGGAGAGGGGGCGACTGATACACGGAATATAGATTACTACGATAACCAAACCCCAACTCTAAGAGAAGTTATAGAATCATCGCCTCATGAAATAATTATTAGGCCTAAAGTCCAAGATGAGGAAATAATTGAGGCTTGGAGTAAGGCCGATTTTTGGTTCTATCCTACTGATTTTGAAGAAACTTATTGTATTACTGCATTAGAGGCTCAAAGGGCAGGGGCGTTTTGTTTTGCTTCAAATGTAGGGTCATTACCTGATGTTATTCAAGATAGAGGATTTATTTACCATGATGGTGAAAATACTGAAGAATATTATAGGAAATTGGCCGATGTTTTAAAGCACTATTTGTTGAATCCTGATGATGTAGGTAATATGAGAGAGAAGGCAATTGCTTGGGCAAAGAAACAAACCTCTATGAAAATGGCGAAAGAATGGGAAAGTATTTTGAGAGAGGGTGTTCAAACTTTTAAGTTCTTCGACTAAATTTAACTCTTAAAGACTCTATAACAAGCATTCCCAATACCCATGTGAAAATTCCTATTGTCAATATTAAAGGAATCGCATCCACCATATTCATTTATTAAACCCCTATATTTTTTATTATACTACGAACCTTGTTACCGCATCTCCGACCAAATTAATCTTCCCTACATTACTCCTTAATTTAGGTCTTTTTGATATTTTATATGTAGTTAATAGAACTACTCCTGATAGAACTATCAAAAGTCCTCCAATAATTCTTCCTTGTTTAGTAACTCTCTTTGCTAAGATAAGGGCTACTCCTACTAAACCCACTATTACTGAAACTAAAACTACTCCGATTGATTGGTAATAGAAATAAGCCGAACCAATTGTATTAGTATTCACATCCACCATACTCTTTAAAAAGTTTTCCTGATATATAAACTTTATCTAAGTATTAATAGTAATAGAATTAGTAAATACATCAGAATCAGGATTGGTTTCTCCATCTTCCCAAAATTTTAGTAGGGCATCATAACTACCGCTTGATAGATTTCCTAAAATATCAGCCTCTTCAGGAGTTATAGTTAATTCAGTTGCACTACCCGATACCCCCCAAGAACCCAATTCGTCAAAGGATAGGCTCGCATATGGATTTCCATCTTTATACAAGTTGATTTCAATTTCAATCCAATCTATGCAAAATGCATCATTCGATGGACCATCATGTTCGAGAGTCCATTCAAGATGTATGTCCGTATTATTTACAACCGTAAAAATGGCGGATATGGAGGTAATGTTGAAAATTGAGGGGTCATCACACCCAATAGGTTCTTCGCTTTCAAACTCTATATTCATCCATGTTCTTTCAATATATTGTGGATTTCCTTCATTATCTTCCCATATTGCATACCAATAGAAATCATAATGAGTGATACTACTATCTAAGAAATCATCTAAGGATAAAAATCTTACATCATCAATATATCCTTGAATATAATAAGTTTCCGTCACCCATTGAAGAGGGCCTGTTGCATTTGGTCCGCTATTAGTAGTATTTACCTCATAGACTAAAAATTGAACCGACACATTGTAGCCATCAAGGTCATTGGATTGTTCTCCACAATCAATGTCGAAACCAATACTTGCATCTGTGTTGTTAAATTGAATGTCAATATCAAAGAGATTTATCTCACAAGTTTCAGATTCTTGTTCCTCCACATCAATTCCCCAAAAATTTACTTGTTCTAAAACATCTCCATCTAATGAGGTAGTAACTTTTGGAATCCATGAATCACCTACTGCTACACCATCAAATATATGGCTAACATCAGATTCGTCATCCCCTTCAATTATAATATCGTGAGTATAATTTGATGAATATCCATTTTGATACAATTCCATATCAATCTTTAGATTCTCATCCTCGCAATTAGTAGGAATCACTCTAAATGCAATTAATATAGCATCTTGTTCTTCGTCATCGGCTACATGGCCTCGATAGTGATTAGTAATTTCTATCTCACAAGGTTCTTCAGGAGGATATTCACATGAGCCATCGTCTTCGGTTGCTTCATCATCATAGTTATCGGCTTCGGAGTCTGTGCAACCCTCGATTTCTTCAGGAGGGTATTCGCATGAGCCATCATCTTGATTTGCATCAGGGTCATAGTTTTCGGCTTCTGAATCCATGCACCCCATCACTATCTCTATTGGTTTTTCAACACCTACTAACTGCTCTTGTGCAATTGGAGTTCCCCCATCATCAAATTCTTCTTGAATAAATAAATCCACCCATATTTCTATTTGTCTATCGGGTGCATCGCCGAGTTCTATGTGGAAATTAGAATCTTGATACCAATTGAACAAATCTATATTTCCTAAAACCCATTCTTGATTAGGGGTTTCTGCATCGAAGGCATTAGCCATTACCACCATATTATCCAAGGTATCGCTTGACTCTATATCGCAATCAGTCCATAAACCACCGAATACATTCAATTCATCATCTTCCCAAGTCCAATCCACCCAATCAATGCCATAATTGCAATCTCTCGAATCAGGAATCTCATCACCATCTGAAAATATATCTATAATGCCAAAGGCCTCTAAACTTCCTCCTGTAAATAACAAGAAAACAGGAATCAAAGTAGTTATTAGTTTTTTAATATTATCGGCCTTTCGTTGAACTGATTCAATTGCCCTATCAACCAAATCTCCCTCAAGTGTGGTTTCAACCGTAACTTGGGTTTCATTCCCTGCACCGTTTAATACAGTATTTTCATCAACATCCTTAGATATTTCTCTTACTGCATCAATCAAAGCGGCGGCATCTTTTAATTCTTTTATAATGTCCTTTCGACTACTACTCTCTCCGCCTTCGTCATCTTGGGACATATTAATAACTTGTTTGGCGACTACTTAAAGATTTTCTTAAGTGCATCCTTTAGATTTTTCCAAAAACTAAATGAAGGAAGGTTGCTAAAATCCTTTATAATTCTCATTTCTTTTACCTCAATCAAAAATATAATGGAAAACGACCCAAAAGCAAAACCACTTGGTTATAGTTATGAGCATTCACTCATCTCTATCTTTATGCATTTGTATATTATGCTCTTTAACATAGTCAATAAAATTATTTCCAACTTCTTTAGTTTCTTGAGATACATCTAATTGAGTAATCTCTCTCATCATATGAATGGTATAAAGGTCAAAACTATTTGCATCACTAAATCCTTCAGGCCTACCTCGATGATATTCACTCACAATATAATCATAAGTCACTTGTTGAACACTATTCATACTCATATTCTCACCTCATAAGTTCTTGCCTTATTAACCATCTTCAAATATTTTTCATGTGTTTCAAAAAATTTGTCGCCTTCCATTGTGGAAATGGTGGTAAAAATAGTTCCACTCTTAAGGTGAATATCACAACTATCCTCATAATGACTAAAACAAATAGCACTAACCTCAGCCAAGTTAATAAAACTCTTTGCCGATGTAGTTTTTACTGATACAAATTTATCCATTTTAATCACTCCCTGTTTATAAAGTATCTAACATATCTTTGCCCTGTCAAATCCTTTTTCCACTCTCTTGTAAATTGATAACCTTGCTCCTTCAAATCACAAATTCTTCGGGGTAGCGACCTTATCTTATAGACCGCTTGAGCCTCAACATTACTTATACTTCCTTCTGACTCAAAGTGCCTTATCAACATTTCATTCTGCGTTTGCTTCTTCATATTTGTTCCCTCTATTCTCTCCTGCTATTATTACCTATATAAACACTTTGATTGTTGGTTCAACTCCTATGAGGATTATATCCAATATCCCTCATATAACTTACCTCTCTCGTTGTAGTGCAATAATCACAACATTGCAAATCCCTAATTTCTTGATGCTTCCAATGTTGTCTAAATGAAAGGTTTTGACTAAAACTCCAACTATGGTTTCCATTAGAAGATATTAAACAATCAGGATTATCTAATTTAACCTTTTCAGTATGCATAGTTTTACATCTCCTACAACGATATATATTATTTACTAAATCTTTATCCAATTTAACATAATTAACCAAGTCATAAATACAGGGCCTTTGATGGTTAGAACTATTACAATTATTCTTACCTATCTTCATCACTTTCCCCTTCCTTTAGCCCAATTATACATCTCGAATGTCCATGTTTTCAAAGTATCAGCCTTACTATCTAAGTTATTCATCTCATTGGTTAATCCCTGAAAGTCCTTTTTAAACCTTTGTATTGTTAGATGCAAATAGATAGAATGGATTAGTATGGTAAATATAAAAAAAGATAAAATTAATATTTCAAGTGCTACCATACCACCAATCATCTCCGATAAATAATGGCAATTTAATCTCCCTTATAAAACCTTGTATCAAATAATACTGAATATTTTTAATGCAATAACACTTGATACTAATAAATTTAGAAATGCAAAAAGAGTTCTGAAAAAAGCCATCTCATTAAAATGTTTTTGGAGAACATTCTCTAAATTTTTAGACATAATCTTGAATGTTAAGATTACCTATTTAAGACTTACTTTCTCTTTTTCAAGTCTTTAGCGATTCCCAGTTCCTTATCAAAATTATCATTTTCCGAAACTATGAATTTATTGTTAGCCTGAATTTCAGTCATTTTATGTTGGTGTGACATTTCCATTTCTTCCAATTTATGACGATGGGCTATTCTATCTTCCATAGTTCCTATTTCTTGAGTTTGTTCCGACTTCCACAATTCTAACATAGATGTAACTATTAGGGTGGCTAAAGTTCCTACAATTGCTAAAAGGGAAATGAAACCTTCTAACATAGGCATTACTGCTTCGGGTTCGACAATACCCATTCCAACAATAGCGAGTGCGGCAGTAAGCCACCCCCACACGATAGGTAATCCGATATATTTCATCATCCAGTCATTTACTGTTGATTTACGCCCCCATACTGGAGTTTCTCTCTTTCTCGCCATATGGTGATATTTAATACTTACGACTATTTAAAAGTTATCTGTGAAATGGGGCTGAATTTATGCCCAAGGAAATTCTAAGCCCATATGACCCCATTGAGCAGTTTCCTCGAATTTAATATCTTTTAAATTAAGATAGTTTATTATACCATTAGGTGACAAATCGTAATCATTGATTTCCAACACATTTTTAGTCCAACCTCCTCCATAGTTAAGGATTGCAGTTGCTTGAATAGGTCTATCATATCCTATTGCATAACTCAATTCTATCTTAACTTCATGAGCATCATATTTATTAAGATAATCAACTGCTATTCTCCTAGCCATGTATGCCGCACTCCTATCCACCTTACTTACATCCTTACCACTAAATGCACCTCCGCCCAAAGGAACTCTCGGTCCATAATTATCAGTAGCCAATTTCCTTCCCGTCACTCCTGCATCTGCCTGAAAAGAACCCTTCTCCCAATCACCCGCAGGATTACAATGTAATGCTACTATCTTGTATTGAGGATATTGTTCAAAAAATTCACGAACTAAAATCTCTAAGTTCTCTTTTGGAGCATTTTGAAATGAGGCAACTACACTTACTTCATAATCCTTCAAAGTAATTTGTGTTTTTCCGTCAAAAGAAAATTGCTCATATATGTGCTTGTTTAGTTTTCTCGCTAAGTAATATTCATGTGGAATCATCTCATCGTTTTCCTTACAAGCATAACCAATCATAATCCCTTGGTCGCCAGCCCCTCCAACATCCACTCCTTGAGCAATATATGAGGATTGCTCATGAATATGAATTATAACATCATCAATTCCTGTTAAGTCATATACTATCTCTTTAATTCTCTCGTCTGAAACATCTGTCTTAGAAGTCACTTCACCCGTGATAAATATCTTGGCGTGGCCTCCACAAGTTTCAATAGCGCAACGAGAGTTTTTATCACCACTCATATATTCATCCAATATAGCATCAGATATTCGGTCACATAGTTTATCAGGGTGTTTCGGAGATACAAATTCAGCAGTTCTCATAATGAGTATTGTAAAATAATACCTATATAAACATTACTTTATTGCTACATCAAAGTGTAATATATCCACCCGATACTACTACAAACCCAATTGCTCCAACGGCAACTACACCTGCAATAATTCTTTGGGTTGCAGAAAGTTCATTCCATCGAGCCATAATTGTTCTTGCTTTATCTTCTAAGTCTTCAGCAGTTTCAAGAGCATCTTCAACGGCCTCGATAGTTTCTTCTGCCGCCTTCTCAATATCGTCTGAAGCATCCTTTAATTCTGTAAGTGCGCCCTTAATATCTTTTTCAGCAATCTTATCTGCTACATCCCCTACCTCTTCTGCGGCAGTTTCAACTGCATCCGCCGCCTCTTCAGTTTGCTCGATAACATTTTCAACTGCTTCGACTGTGGAGTTTAGGTCAGATACTAAGCGAGAAATTAACTCGGACTTTTTTCCCGAAACCTTTAGGCCTCTTTCTTTCAATTCATCTTTTAACTCATATACTGTGTATTGAGAGTAGTCTTCTTCTTTTATTAAATTGTCGGCATCCGTCATATTAATCTAATTTTAAGTTAATATTTTACCTATTTAAAACTTTGCAATATATCAATTTATGATTGCGGTTTTTTTTCCGTAGGTATATATTAATGATTTACACTCACAATCTTTCAAAGCGATTTTTATTTGTTTTCCTAAGTCTTCATGAGTTTCTTTAGAGATATAATTAGAGTTTTGAATGTTTATAAAAAGATTTTCTCCATTCTTATATAATTCAAATGTTCCTCTATATAATGCATTATGTATTATATTTTCAACACTCTTTTGCACATAATAATCACTAATCAGCCTCTCTCCGATAAAAATCTCCATAACCTTCGATTACAAACTAATACTTAAATTTATCGGTTAGCATAAATCTCTCATAGGAAACAAAGCATCTAAAAAACCCTTAGACCAACCCATCCTTAAATCAATTATATCATAATTATCGTAAATTAATCTTATTTGGTCTTCTTCAGCCAACCAACAATTAGCCATTACTTCTAAAGCATCATTTTCAGTTTCTAATTTATTATACATATCTCGATAAAAAGGCTTATTGCGATGATAAGATTTTTCACCTAATTTTACTCCCATTTCAAAAGCAAAATTATCCAACATTATCATACCTCGCATATACCACTCATACAATCACTCATAGCAGAACCAATTAAAATTCCTTGAGATTCCAAATATTCTTGAGCCTCATCCACGCTTAAAGGAACTAATGGCTCATTTCCTCGACTTCCACTCCTATATACTGTTGTTCCCTTACACATGGGAGCATATTTTAAAAGAAGATTTCCATATTTTTCCACAGGATAGTCTTGTGGGAGATTAATAGTCTTACTTACTGCATTATCTATGTGCTTCTGAACTACTATTTGCATTCTCAAATGGTCTTCCACCGAAATATCATGTGCAGAAACAAAAGAACTCAAATCATAGCCCTCTTCATATAGATTTTGGAATAGGGGGTCAATAACAACCTCTTCTTTTATTTGTCTTTCATTACTACCTTCCACATCTGCATAATACCTTCTCTTATATCCCGGAGAAAACACAGGTTCAATTCCTGAAGATGTTCCTGATACGATTGATGTTGTTCCCGTAGGAGCAATTGTTAATAAAGCACAATTTCTAATACCATATTCTCTTATCTTAGCCCTAATTCCTTTAGTAAGGGTTTTACAAAATCCACTCTCAAGGAATTTTTCAGTATCAAATGCGGGAAATGGGCCCTTTTCAGCCGCAATATATGTTGAAGCCTCATATGCTCTCTTCTTAATATAATTCATAATCTTCTCGACCATTTTTCGACCCTCTCCATTATCATATCTATATCCCATCTTGATTAAACAATGTCCAAGACCCATGATTCCCAAACCAATTCTGCGAACATTTTGACAATTCTTCTCGATTTCGGGAAGTGGGTATATATTAACATCCAAAACATCATCCAAAAACCTCACTCCAACAGTTACAGTATCAGCCAACATATCCCAATCTATTTCATTAGTTTCAGGATTGATATGGCTTACTAAGTTTATAGCCCCTAAATCACAACAACCATAAGGCTCTAACCAAATTTCTCCACAAGGATTAGTTGAAATTAATTTTTTATAATACCAAATATTATTCATCTCATTGGCTAATCCCTCGTTCAAAATTCCCGGCTCTCCCGATTCCCAAGAATTATAAACTATAATATCCCATATTTCTTTAGCAGGAATCCGACTTACTTCTTTATTGTTCCATTCAAAAACAATGTCTTCTTCATTCTTAATCTTTTCAAAGAAATCATTATCCACCAAGACTGAAACATTTGCATTCTTTAGGCGTTGGTCTAATTGGTATTTAACCAATGTCCTAATTACATTTTCGACTCCCTCATCATAATTATCTAAAATCTCATCTAATGAATCTGAGGGAAGATTAGGATAAGTTTCCATTATCAACTGCTTGGCGTTTTCTTCTGTTAGTTCAAATCTATTAAACTTCTTACTTAAAAACTCCATAATATCTGCATGGTCGTAACGAAGGCATTGCATGAGAGCAGTTCTTCTGCCCCCTCCTGCCTTAATAACTTCTCCTGTTTGATTAATAACTTCCATAAGAGATACTGCTCCAGTTGCTTGACCTCCTGTGCCTCTTATGGGTGTTCCTCTTGGCCTAATTGGGCTGAAATTAATTCCAACACCTCCTCCAGTTCCACTTATTACTAACATATCACTAACCGTCTTTCCCCAACCTTCACGACTATCATCAGCAGGAACTACGAAGCAATTTAGGAGTTGGCCTTTCAATCTTCCACTACCATACCATATTCTCCCACCGGGAACAAAACGGTTTGATACCATAACATCTTTGAACCTACTACTCCACTTATCACGGTTTCCATTCTCCGCAGAAGATATGTGTTTTGCAACACGCTCACAAGCATCTTCCCAACTTTCTTCGTGGTTTAGTGCATATCTTTGTCGAAATATTGTGTCTGCAAAATTGGTGGGTTGATACATATTTCTTAACTTGTTTATCAACTATTTAATACCTTTGTCGCCCTTTTAAACAGTATATAACTAAGGAGACTTTTCTTCTTGAGAATCATCTTCGATATTCACTTCTTCTTGAACATCATCTTCGATATTCACTTTTTTTTTAACATCATCTTCTGAGGGAGTTTCTTTAGGAATTACTACTAATTCAACATTTACCAACTTATCAATGCATAATGCATCATCAGTAATACGATAAACAGGATTCGTTTGGAATGTTTCAATTTCTTCTTCCTCTTCCTCGTTATCTTCTGAAGGATTTTCCTTGCCTTCTGCCCCCCACATAGTCATTCCATAATAATCATCATCCACATCAACCCAATCTCTTGTAGTCCATGTTTGCCTAAAGGTCGTCTGTTCCTTTTTAGTTTTAGTTACGGGCTTAGTTACAGGAACTGGTTTGACCCATTTACCACCAATCAAAAGAAGGTCTTCAGGACCTAATGCATTAGAATCCGACTTTAATTTTTGGCTTATATTAATTATTAACTCACCATAACTAACTGCGTCTTGACCCTCATGTGTAATAATAAGACACTCGTTAGTGCCATAAATATCATTATTAACTCCTATTCTCGAATCCAAAGAAGCCATATCGAATATTTTAGGTTTGCTATCTAAATTTATCTTATCCTGTAATGATAAGAAGGATTCTAAATTGTGTTCAATTTCCACAAAGTCACAATAAAACAAAATATAATCCCACTCACTCTCATCCTTGAGAGCGTAAGTCACCACCCACGAATCAGTATTTTGTAATTGTTGGAATGATATATTATCCAAAGTAATAGTCTTTTTTAGTGCTTCTAAACTCTTCATGATTTTTTCATAATCGGTATTAGTTATAACCACATAAGCATCCCCGTCTATGTCTGAGCGAGTCGCTACTACTACCTCTTCCTTTGGTTCTTCTTTCTTTGATTCTTTGGGAGCAGGGAGTTTTTTCATTTCCACAGGTTTTGCCCCTCCTAAAACCTTTTTTATATCAAAATGCTTTTTATCTCTTTGGTGATTTTCTAAGGCCTTCTTATTTTTAAACCTCTTTCCGCATCGAGGGCATTCAAAGGGTTTTTTCTTATCGGCCTTCTCAGACTTAGTTTTATTTTTCTTTGCCTCCTTTTTGGGTTCTGTATAAATTATGGCTCCTCCTTTATGTCCAGTCTTAGCCTTATGGTCTGTTAAGGCCTTGCGATTGTTAAATACGTTAGCACATTCAGGACACATTACTTTGGGCAACTTCTTTACCTCCTAAAATTAATTTAATATACTTCTCCATCTTTTTATCATCTATATTAAGGCTTTCCTTTTTAGATGACCGATATTCTTCAGCCTCTTGAATAACTGCTTCAGGATTCTGATTCCCCCTCTTTCTCATATATATCACCCAATCTTCTTGCCTCTCTAATAGGATGTTTCGAGTATGTGAATGGATGTTTGAGTTGGGTCGAGATAGTGAGGCATCATATATTTGAGCAAAAATACTAATATCATCTTCGACTCCTTCAATCTTCATACCCATCCCTCTAAGTATGTTAAAACCTGTTGTATGTATGAAATTTTCGTAATCAAATGCATAATATAATATTCCTCTTGTTCTTATGTCTATCACCCCCATGTCACCTAAATCATAATTAAAGTATGTTTGTAGGTCGGTAGGATTCGGATTGGTATTTGGAAATACTGTTAGAAGTTCTGATTTTGCAAGAGCCTCATAATAACTCTCCGCATCCTGTATATTGTATAGTAAATCTAAAAATTTAGGATTGGGTCTTTTATATGCGGAATATCCCCCGCCCGTCATCAAATTAGTCAAAAACATTAATAGTGCTATCTTATTTTCGGTATAAAAAGAATCAGTTGAGTTAGCATATTCAACATAAGGCCATAGATTCTCCAAATCGAGGGACCTGAAAATCAAACCGAGGTTTAATCTCCTATTATTTCCTACACCCGCCTTATAAGCATCGCCATCTAATAGTCTAATGTTATTTCTTGAAATTATTTCTCCATTCGCTGAATGCCAACTAAAGTTTCCACTCTTCTCAATAAAGTCTGTTAATGTAAGTAATAATGGAATTAAATTTTCTTCCGGAGTTTTCATCTTACTTATCATACTCTCCATAATATTATTAAATGCATTAATTTGGCAATATTTATCATCCATTCTCCATTTGGGTAATTGATTACCTGTGGTGGAAAGCGGATTCCAACCTATGTTGGGATTGTTATCAAAGAAAACTAATGTAACTTGATTCTTCCACTTTTTAGGACTTCCATCGGTTCTTTCTCCATAATTACCTGCACCATAAACGGCATTCCAATCTGAATAGAATTCACTCCATTTATTACTCATCCTTTTACGACTACTATCCCAATATCTTCCTGAAAGTTTAATGCCCTTTTGACTTTCCTCTTTGTTATCTATGTAACGAATAGTAGTTTTAATCGGGGCTGATTGCCTAAGTTCGGCTCTCTTCTCCTTTAATTCCCTCTTAGCCATAGCCTTTCCCTCTTTTGCTTGAAGTAATGCTAGAAGATTATTATATTCTTCTAACCCTCTCATATCTTCCGCCATGTTATTTTGTAAGTCATCATAATCCTCCCAACCCAATTCCTCCACCTCGCTTTGAATCTCATCTTTCAATTGCTCTATGGAATTTTCTATTTCTCTCAACTCTTCTTGTAATTCTTCAGTCAAAAATTGTCCATCTTTAGATGACATGAAAACATTATCATAAGGAGGTTTAAAATTAATATCTATAATAAGTTGGGGCTTTTGTTTAATAATAGGTTGCTCACATATAGAATCCCCCTCTCTCACTACATTAGATGGAATAAATTTATTAAGACCAAACCTACCAAAACCGCCCCTCCACATACCTATGTTATCGAAATTTAGTTTTTGTAAAACTGATTGGAAATTACCATAATTGGTAACATTTCTAAAATTATAGGTATTTCCTGAATCATATACAAAATTCCTAAGTTTTTTCAATGAATCAGTCATAGTTGGTTGAGGGGTTTTGAAAATATTATTAAGATATATTTCAAATAATTTAAGCCTTATCTCATCACTTATTGCAGGATTCTTTTCTATAATTTCCGGAGCCATATCAAATAAATATTGATTAATAATATTCTTTTGCTTGAATAACTCTTCAGCATCTAAATCAAACTTAGCATTTAATATCAATTGAGATATTAATGATTCGTCTATATAAGTAATCATTTGATTAATGGTGGGAACGCCAATTATAGGGTTCTTTACTAATTGCGATACTATCTCTCTATACCTTACTTCATTATATATATTACTTCCATAGAGGGCAAATATATCACTATAATGAATATTAGCATCGTATTGATTAATCCCTCGACTATTGGTTGTTTCTATTACCTTTACGGATTTAGAAAATGCATTAGTATTTTGAGTCGAAAGTATTAGTCTTGATTGCATAGATTGTGGGAGGTATGGGTTCTGTGCAAAAATTACCAAATAGTTTTTTAATGTATGGAGTCTAATTTCTATATCACTTTGAATTTCTTCTCGTTGGGTGTAAGCATCCCCATCCCTATATAATAAATCCAAAAGTTCTGCTTCAGATAATCTCTTTAATTCAGTAGGAACTTTAAAAATATACTCACCCCTCCTATCAGTAAAGTAAGGTCCTAATGATAATTTGAGCATAGCCATTTCAGCCATCCTAAATTGATTAGGAGTCCTTAGTAATTTAAAAATATTTTCCATTCCATATTGTTGAGGTCCATAATCAGCATATAGAATAAATGCTATAAAAGAATTTAAGCCATCAACCCCTACTGAATCTCTCTCAAATGGTTCAACTTGTCCATCCATCCCCCTACCAAATACCTTTGTTCTCAATTCGGCAAGGGTCGCCGTCTTTGGAATAAATGAGCCATCTCTTGATACTGTATTTAAATCAGGGTTGAGATAGGGGTATAATTTGTCTATTTGTTTATTATCTATGAAGGGGTTATTTGGTAGGAGATTTCCATCTGAACCTATTAAAGTATCGAGAAGTATTGCAGTTAAGGGAAATGAGCCTTCGGGTTTTGAGGATGTTTTTATTGCATTTTCATCAATAAATTTAATATAAGAATTGAAAAGTCTATTGAATATACGAGGAGAACGGATAAAGTGGTAAAGATAGTAATACATATATAGTTTATATGCCTTATTAGCCGCCGTTCCGAGAGGAATATTATCCCATGCATTAATACAAATCGTATTTTGCAAATCCTCGATACATAATATATCATCAGGATTAATTACTAATTTTGTGAGAGGATTGTTTATTATTTCCCCCTCATCCATAAGCAACATTCCAAACTGGGGGGATGTTCCGACCCCATATAATGAATTGAACGCCCAATCCATAACACTCCTTGACCCTAATAGGTCAGGATGTATTATTGATGTAAAAAGATTCGGATTGGAATAGCATATGCTGGAAATATCAGATTTATCATATAATAAGTTCATAGTCAATGCTTTATATGCCTTATAATAGTCTTTCATAATTTTTTTAAGACTTCTTGAAGTCATCCCATTTGAACGAATGAATTTAAATATTATGTCCATAACTTCACAAAGGGTTTTATAATTATCGGTGGATAATAGAGGTGAGTAAGAAAGGTTATGAATTGTCTTCAGTTGATAATAGGCTAACAACAAACCAGTTTTTCTTCTTAATACATTGGCAGTTTCTGTTCTGTTAGACCAAAATTCCAAATCCACATCAATGTGGGGAAACATATTGGAAGAGGAAGTCATATCCATCTTCAATTTCTTAGCAGAACCTTTTAATTTTTGAATCATGTCTGTCAAAATTGCATTATCTATCATTCGTGCAGGAGCCTTACCAGTATCTATATTCAAATCTAAAAGAAATACATCTGAAGCCATAGCAAAGTCTTTTCCAGTTGCACTATCCACTAATTTTATATCTTGTTTATAGAGGTGTTCTTGAATAGATATATCAGGTGTGTGTCCTTTGAAGGTTTGCATTTTTGATGGGTGGTTGTATATTGTTTTCAATAAACAATTTTCCCCATAGTTCCAAGTCTTAGTGGTATCATACATATCTAATGTTCCTGCTATGGAATTTTCATTTACTCGGTATTGAAGAAGCCATGAAATATTTTCTGAAGATGTGTCCAAAGCAAATTCTAAAAAATCCTTTCTTATAGGTTGATACTGTTCTTGCCGTGTATTAGCAAATAAACCGTTTATAACAATTGCTAACGAAGGTTCAGAAACCCATATTTGAGGATTTTGTGCAACCGTTCTATAAATTGAGGGGTCTATACTCCCATAAAGTCTAATGTCTTTTAAAAGTCCTTGCGTAATTTGTTGAAAATCTCTAAAATCGAAGCGAACATAGTCCTCATAGTTTAATTCGACTCCTTCTTGTAATTGAACGGCTGTCGCCGAACTGGATGAACTCGCACCAAATTTTAAACCTACATCATAATTAGGGACTAATGTTTTACTGCTACTGCTTCCCACTCCATCACAGTCATAATCTCCCACAGGAATCGAATCGTGAAAACCTCTCCCATTATAATCTAAGTAAGCCCACCCCATTTTATAAGGTGCTTTAATAGTTTGCATTGGCTCATTATTGTTATTAAGGGTTGAATCCCATATACTATTTCCTGAATTGTCCTTCACCTCTTTCAAGATTCGTGCCACTCCTTGAAATGCCTTGAATGCCCATGTTTGGTCTTTGGGATATATAGTGGTTTCCAATCCAGTTCCCCAACCTATTTTAGTTCCTTGAGTATTCTTTTTATTTCCCCACCTTAAACTCATACGACCCACAATCTCACATTCATCACTATTGAATAACTCTTCAGGAGTCATTTTAGAAAGTTTAGGGAATTTCTTTTTATCTCCCTTCTCCATCACACTCATGTAGTCATTAATAGTATCTTCATCAATCTTAGCAACATAAGCAACTCCATTACCATTATAGAAATCAAAGAAAGGGCCGCAAGCGTATTGGCCGTTGAAATTGATACAACTCCTCCCTGTTTTATTATCATCGCCACCATACCACACACCCATTCTTTGACCCCATGCTTGAGATGTGTTTTGCATAATAACATCAATGGGGTTATTAGTTATCCAAATAAGAAAGTGTTCTTTCTCTATTGCTAATTCTTTCATTTTTTCCTCGATAGATAATCCCCCTACATCCTTTCCTGCTGATGAGGGTGGTCTAAATAACTCAAGTGCTTTTTTCGCCTCTTTATCTTTAATTTTATTTAGTAAAGTTGAAATTTTTATCTTTTCAAAAACATATTCCTCCGTTGTTTGTAAATCTCTCACAGGCTCTAATTCGGCTTTCTTATCATCAACGAAAGATTGTAGTTCATCATCATCTAATTGATTTATCTCATCCAATAAATTTTGAGAATTTTTAATTATCTCGGATAATTGTTTATTATTCATTCCCAAATCTTCAAGAGCCTTAGCGTATGAGCCATTAGCCCTAAAGAACCCCATGACTTTTCCAGTTACCGTTGCAGGAGCCCTTACCTCACCCCTTAGTAACTTTTCTTGAGCCATCCAGTATTTGATAATTAAGTCCAAATCTAAATCTATGTCTTGCAAAATCTCGACAGCGACTTCTTGTAATACTTGAAATTTCAAATGAGTATGATATATATCATTAGGATTTATGAATTGATATTGGATTTCTTCTTGATTAGGATTAATTTTTTCATCCGTATTGGGGTTAATCTGCCTTAATTCAACAAAGTCATCTTCAGTATTCAATTTTTTCAAGAAATTTAAAATGAATGGTAATAATTGTCCTATGGCTTCTGCGTCTTCTGTGGTGATATAGTAATAACCATTTAGCAAATCAAATATTCGAGATTTTTCACCTTGCTTTCCAACGAAATGTTTGCTTGATTTTATACTCGCACCATTGACCTTATTTTTTATCATTCCTCGAAGAAATTCTTTGCTCGGAGATTCCCAATCCATTATTCTCCCCAATTTCGCTTGGTCCCGATTAATAATACCTGAATTAAACCAATAATTTTCATCTATTGGGTCGTCTGATATTAAATTTCCAAAAGTTGCCCATTTGGTCGGGTCTTTTTCCTGTAAATAACGACTTCTCCATTCACTACTCCCATCTTCCTCTCGTTTATACAACTTCGCCACTTCACTTCGTTTTCGTGTATTATATAATATATCTGAGCGAGGATTGTGAGGTTTATTGTTTATTTGGTCGGCTAAACTATCAGTCCAATCATCTATGAGAGCGAGTTTTTCTTCATCATCTAAATCAACATCTGAATCGCTAGGATATTGGGGTAGTTTCATGAAATATTTTTTCCCCTTATAAGGTTCTCTTAGAGTATGCAATTCTTTTACCCTAACTTGAATGTTGTCCATAAATTATAAATTAGGGTGCGACTATTTAAAACTTAACTTCACTTAAAAACCTATTTACCATGATTAATGTATCTATGTCTGTAATTTTAAAAGATAGGTCTTGTAAATCTGCATAATTAATTATATCTAAATTAATGCACCCTAAGATATAAATCATTAAGTTAGAATAGTTTTCAGGATTGTCATTAAACAAGCCTATGGAGTGTTCTATGAAATCAGAAGTGAATATAAAATTACTCCACATATCCATATTTTCACTATCTCCTTGCATAGCATTACATAATAAATCTAAGTTTTCGTCAATGAAATCCACCGACCACGCTTGGTTTTGGTTGATGTTTTTAATCATATCCTCTATTTGATATTGTGCTTCTCGATTTCCTAGATTACAGGTCTGTGGTAATGTATCATATAATCTATCAAACATAGCAATACTTCCTACTCTAACCCCTATTGTATTGATAAGGTTTTTATATGTGTCGATAGTAAGTGTATATCTCCAATCGGGAATCCGAAGTTCTTTGGAAGGGGGTTCATTGTCTATAATGACAAAAATACATTCGTGAGTCCATTTCTTTGCCTTATCAGGTTCGGAAATAAAATCTTCTTCATCAGGATGTTTATTTTCTTTGTGTTTTATGGCTTCCTCCATCGTATTAAATTTATATTTTACAGGCTTACCTTTTTCTGTCGTGCGTTGAAGACAAGTATTACAATAAATTATCTCTCCCGCAGGAATTCTTGCTTTTTCAGGGATGAAGCCGAATAAACGATTTACATCTATATTTTCCCCTATTGGAAGTGTTTGCAAGTGATTATTTTCGTCAAAGGAGGTTTGAGTTCCTTCCACATACATTGATGTTTTATTTACCATTTGGTGTTTTTCTATATTCATAAGAACATTCTTTGATTTATCCGAATCCCATTTTAAGATACTAAATTGTTGATATTCTTTAGAAGGACTTACAGGATTATCAGCGATACCTCCCTCACCACCTCCCATCAGCCAATAATTTATATCATCTATTTTATTGAATTTTTTAGCAAGGTTAAAACCCCCTCTCCAATAAAATACATTTTTATTATTGTTGTATAATAGTTGTTCTATACTTTTTCTCAAGTCCAAACCCTTCTCAAAACTGAGATAAGGATTTAAGTTTTGAGTAATAAATTGATTCATGTTAAATGTTTTAGGACTAATGTTCGTATTAAGTATAGTTAGAATATAGTTGTATAATTTATAAAAATCATTTTGTTCTATTTCCGTATTCATCAATACCTCATAAGGGAATAAATCAAATAAGGTGTTTTTAGTGCTTATTTTCTTTGAAACTAAATATTCCATCGGAACATTGGGATTTCCTGCTAATCTATTTTTAATTAGTTGGATTTCAAGAACTTTCAAATCCATTAAATATGTGATGCATGAGGAAGATATATTAGGATTACTGGCTATTAACAAATAGAGTGAGGGTATATCTAATTTTCTATAAGCATCCTCAAATTCATATTCCTTTGTAATATCAATTAAATCGAAAATAATGAAATTCTGAATCTGTTCCGATAACCGGGGATTTTGGCAGAATCCCTTCAATGAATCCCCAAACATCACAAAATCAATCCCTTTCCATTCTTCGCTTTCTTTAATAATATTTATTACCTCTTCAAATTCCAGTATAGATTCTATATCTCCATTATCAACTGCTCTCCTATACTCTTCGACTGGTAAAGGATTCCTCACAATGAATGAATCCACATTATAAAACTCTCCGAAACACTCCTTTAAACTTATTATGAATAATTCGTCAATTTGATTAGGCTCGATTAAGTATTTTGCTAAGTCTGCAATTCTAAAATCTCCACGCTGGCTAAGAAGGGCATAATATTTATTTTCCATAATTGTATTTAAAATATATGATTCTATTTCCTCTTTATAAAAGGTAAAGTTATTTGTATCAATGGATGATAAGGTTATAATAATTTCTCTAATTGATTGCGTAAAGTTTCTGTCATATAATGACTTATTTTCTAACGCCTTGAATAATTGTATTCTTAATGCAGGATTACTAATAATTTTTTCCCCTGCAAAATTAGGGGAATCAAAATCGAGCATACAAGATAAAAGAGAATAGATAGTAGGGTCGGATAGTTCTGAAAAATCATTTATATTATCTATTCCAAGCATCGCTCCAATTTTTTCAATAGAATTGTAATTTTCAATAGTTCTATTTTTTGAATTTATGAGTAAAAACATACCTAATGAAGATGGTTGTGGGAAGGGAGATTCTCTATTTACATCATCAGCATAATAATCCTTTTTTTTATTTAGACATTCAAGATAGTAATCATATACGAAAGGAAGGCTTCCTAATCCGTTGTCCTCTCCTTGTCGGTCTAAGAAATGGTGCATACTATCTCTTTCACCAATGATGAAACTTTCAATAAGGCGAGGCTTTGCTTCAATAGCATCTTTACTACAAATCTTATTGATGACTCGCAAGTAATAATCCCTAACGCTATTGTTGTCTAATAAATTATAATTAATCACATAAGAACTTAAAACTAAGTTTAGAGAATCAGAAGCATCTCTTACATACTTATTTTTCTTATAACTTAAACTTCTCTTCAAAATATCCAATAGTTTGATATAATTAGTAGTGTCTGTATTCTTAGCGAATAATAAATTATGAATAATACCATAAGTGCCTGTTACGCTCCGCCTCTTAGATAAAATATCTATCATTTTTCCAACAGTATTTTCAGAAAACGGAATATAATAAAGAGAATACCCCGTATCGGGAGAATCTAATAATAAGAAAAGACTGTAAGTTACCTTATCTTCCCTTTCAAGACTTGCATATATTTTATTCTTGTTAAATAAGTCTTCAAATGTGGATGAATTATTTTTAATATAGTTTATCAATCTAGTTTCTATAACTTCATCAAATGCTTGATTTTTTAGTATTGCTTTGATAAGGGAAAATTGGTCTTCTTTGTCATAAAAATCCAAATGGTTGAAAAATTCCAAATGTTGTTGGGATGTGCAAGAAAGAGAATTAAGTAATATTAAATTTGTGGTTAAATCCTTTAAGCCAAAGAGTTCATTAATTGCAGTAGGATATAGCCATATTCTCGGATTCTGTGCTAACAAAACCCTCACTTCAGCAGGAATTCTTCTTTTACTCAAACCCATTGCATCTCCAATTGTTAATGTATTGGACATAGCAATATTTTTTTGCTCATCTAATACATCAATACTTTCATCAACATAATAACTATTATTGATAGTTCCTTGTCTTTTAGTTCTAATTTGTTTTCCATAGGCAGAAACTCCGCCACCCCCTAATGCTGATTCGCTACGGTCTGTGGCTCCCCAATGACGATGAGGTGCATGAAGCATCTGCCAGTATTTCTCACTCAATGCTGATTCGTTCAATATCATCGAAGAAGCAGTTGTTAGAATTTTTTTATATGTATTTTTCTTATTGCAATCAACACCATAATAGGGTTCAACACTAAATCCTATACGAGCCTTTTTATCATATTTCTCTTCTTGAGTTTTAAATCCTTTATCGTCTGAAACATAGCCCCACCTAAGAATTATTCTTCCCTTACAAGTATCATCATAAACAATAGGCCAATCAGAATTAATTTCTTCTAAATCACTCTCTCCCGACTCATTACTAGCAAATAGTAAAGCCATCATATTCATATACTTCATGTCTGTCCATCCAGTCCAAGATGAGGTATATCCAATTCTTCCCATAGGGTTTCGAGGCCCCGCACCACCTTGCCAAGAAGCACAAGAGCCACAATTATACCAAGGCATCCCTGTCGTGGGTCGGAGTGATGTGGATGGGCGGTTAGTTAAAACCATTACATAACTTCCGCCGGTGGATTGTGGATATTCCGGACCATCCGGCTGATGAGCAATCATCCAATTATAAATCTGCATTAAACTTTCATCTGATTTTACATTGAATCTTTTAATTAATGCCTTCAAAGAAACCTCTCCCTCACTATCGAGAGTTTTGTTTTCATAATAAACAAGAGTGGGAAAATAATCTCCTATGGGGAAGAAATATTCTATTTCATATTTTTTTTCCTCTTCCTCCTTCGCTTCGACAAATTCAAAATTCGGAAATTCTTCATTCAAAATTGACTTCAAATCCTCGATAGATTTATCTTCCATAATCTTCTCAAACTCAGGTATCAGTTTTTCTTGTTGTATTTTTCGAGCCACATCCTTCTTTTGAATATCTTTAACAGGATAGTTTATCAAAGTAGCAATAACTCCACCTACTCCTAATCTTAGATTCCCATACCTCTCATTAGATTCAATAGCGGTTATCAAAAAACCTCTCCTAATCACCTCATCTAATGTTAATTCCACTTCTTCAGATTTAGGTTTATTTTTGATTTCCTGTGGGTCATTTTCATTCGTAATGGAGGTGGTATTAAAATAACGAAGAAACTCATCTAAAACCTCTTTACGCTTTACTTTGGTTTCTTTATCAACCATATTAATTCGATATTTTCCAATCAACCTTCTTTCAATCTCCATCAATCGTGAAGTTTCACCTTTTTTTCCAAACCTATATCCTAAGTCTTCAACTAAAGCATTTTTTCTATCTTCTGTTAATTTAAGATTAGTAGCATTTGCTTTGTCTGTTACTAATGTTCCATTTGATTTTCTATATGCAAGATTTTCCAAATCTTCGACAACGTGATTTACCCAAGAAGTTAAATTATTAAATTTATCATCTTCCATAATAAAATCTTCTATCTTCGTCAATTCGATTGGAAGATTATTGGGCATAACCAATAAATTACAACCCTGCTATTTAAAGAATGCGTTTAAATATGGTAGGGCTTCTCCCCCTCTTAATAACTATAAATTGTTTATCATTTTTGAATTTGACGGATAAAGATTTTTTAGTAGGTATCTCCTTCCTCCCCATATCTATCAACTTATCTATTACTTGGTCCGCAGTTATCTCTTCTCCTACATCTATCATAGATTTGATAGAGTCAAAAATCTTTGGTTTAGTCGCCATTTTAGACCCTCGGTGCAACAAGTGATTTAATGCTTGAATTGGAAGCCAACTCCCATTCAAAAGAAATTGGAGAATCTTTTGAACCCTTAATTACTAAATTATTCTTACAAGCAACTAAGGCCTTAGTTATTTCGGCCGTTGAAAAGTTAGTAACACTCTTAGTTAATTGGGTGTCTAAATTACAATCTTCCTGTTTCCAAGAAATCTCAGCAAGACCCTCATCAGTTTCCGAGCGTATGATAAATTTACTATCATCTATAATTACATCAAAAGAGATGGATTTGGAAATTGCTTTCAAAAATGAAGACATTTTCTTAGATTCAATGACTGAATGATATTCTTGAGTAACCATTAATTCAGGTGGTTGTCCAATTAAAGAAATATCAATCAATTTAATGTTTCTTTTCAAACCATTAGATTCTGCCGTGATGAAGGGATTTCCATCACTATAATCCATAATTAATAAATCAGAACTTTTAAGGGTTTTAGTTACATCTTTTAGTCTATCAATAACTAATCCTAAATAATAAGGTTTGGGAGAATCAAACTTGAAATTCACCATATCACGGTTGTTGATGTTAATCTCTAACATTTTGTATCTATAAACATCGGACATTCGGATATATATTCCTTCGTGGTCTATTACCCAAATTGACTCGGCGTTTATATTCTCTATGGCTTTGACTACATCTTTCAATAATGATGCTTTAATCTCTAAATAAAAGGACATGAAAAAAAGATTCGGCTAAGACCTACTTAAAGTTTCTCTTCTCAATTGATGTGATTTAGGATATGAACAATAATATCCACAGTCCAACCGTTGCCAAGTGCCTTATATCTTTGTGAATTAGAAACCGCTTTTGTGTAATTATCGGGTAGTGTTTGAAGTCTTTCACATTCAAGAGGGGTAATATATCTGTAATGAACTCCTTCTTTGAGCGTATTAAATACATCAGGGTATCTCCCTTTTGGTAATGATGAAATGACTGTATCTTTTTTAACGGTAGTAAGACAATTAATTTTATCCCCTTCTCTAACTTCTAAACATTGGGTAATTTTTATGTCTTTATTATAATCCTCTCTTTTTCCAAATTCATTGAGTCTTCTTCCCGTTATCTGTGCGGGAGTATCAACAATCCCAAAAAATCTTTGATTACTATACTTTTTTGAATGACTCGCTTCCAAACATTGCATTTTTTCATCATCAGTATGGACTTTAAGTTTCTTATTCTTTCTCCTTCCATTTTTTCCAAGCCATGTCAATGCCTTGTCCGAATAATACATATTCCCCCATTCAACTCCATGCTCTCTCACATCTCCCCAAGTTATTTCTCTATCATCAGGCATGGCGATATTTGGAATGTTTGTCCAATAAAGTCTTTTTCTTTTCTGTGCGGAAACCAATGAAGAATTAATTAGAATTGGTTCGACACCCATATATTCTGTAATGACCGCTTCAAATTCCTTTTTCATCACCACATTTTCAAGAATGAAATACTTAGGCTGATAGTGAGTTAATATATCAACGAAATCGAAAAACAATTTACTCCGAGGGTCATCAAAATTTAGTTGCTTCCCTGCAAATGAAAATCCTTGACAGGGTGAGCCTCCAATTATTAAATCAATATCTGTTAAATCCCACTCTCTCCATTCCTTAACATCTCCTAATTGGATTGTATCGGGAAAATTATCTTGAGCGACTTTTATAGCAAACTTATCAATTTCACTTGCATAGTAATTTTCATATTCTATTCCTGCCCTCTCAAGAGCGACTCTTCCACAAGAGATTCCATCAAACAAACTAAGGACATTCCTAACCTTCATAGAGTTAGGACAATATAGACTTATTTAAACCTATGCTAAGACAGGAGAATCTCCAAGTGCAAGTGGAGCATCAACAGATTCAATCTCATTTCTCTCCAACCACTCTTCATGTTCATCAGGCAAATCGAAGTCTGCAAAAATCGCTTCAACAGGACACTCCGATACACACGCCGCACAGTCAATGCACTCATCAGGGTCAATAACTAAGTATGTATCTAACTCTTTAAAAGCATCAACGGGACAAACTGCCACACAGTCTTGATATTTATGGCCTACACAAGCAGAAGTTACAACATGAGTCATAATTAAGATAATAATAGCCAACTACTTAAATTTTTCTTTATTAGTTTTCTCCACTATTACTTCTCGCTCTTTAGTTTCACCCCAAGGACTTTCAATAAATTCCTTTATCTTCCCTACTTGATTTTTCCATCTTGTTTTCTCATCAATTTCAAGTGCCTCCTCTATATTATTAATAAAGTCTTGCAAAGAGTTAAAATGGTCGTAAAGTTTTTTAGAGCGTTCCAAGGTTATCTGCGGAATCAAACTCATAATATTATGGTATTTATTACGAGATGATTTAAGAACCTTTACCTTGCGAATAAATATGCCGAAATCCTCTTTTACTATTCTCTCATGTATTTTTTCACACCACTTAATAGTATCGTTTTTAGAATCTGTATATATCACAGGTATTACTTCTAAATTTATTCTGTTAAGATAAGTTTGCAATCCTTTAGTAGCACTATAATTTTTCTTATTCCTCCATATCCAAGAGTTATTAAGTTTTCCCTCTATAAGAATAATTCCTTTATCAGTATTCTTAAGGATTTCAGTTATTTGTGCATCTAAACGATTAGATTGCCAAGAGTTATAAGCATCATCCCAAGTTTTCCTTTCCACAATTGCTGGATTCTCTTTTCCTATCCATATATCTCCATACGGTAATGCCTCTTGAGTCCATGATTCCCTATCAAAAGATTCATGAACATCATATCGAATATCCATAGATAATATTATATTGATGATACTACTTAAAACTATTTAAAACCAAACTTTCAAATCGGCCTCAGCCTTCGTTTTACAATAGGGACACTTCTTTAAATTCGCAGAATAATAAACTTCACAAGTTGGACATAATTTATCTCTCATATTTCAACCTTCTCAAAATCAATTACTTGTGTGCAATTAAAACAATCAATCTCCTCTTCTGAATCCATCTTGAAAACTTTATTTCCACTCTCTTTTAAACACCTTAACAAATCAGGATGAATCCTAGCGGGTTCTGCATGAATCATCCAATAAAAATCTCTTTCCACATAATCCAGTTTCTCAAACCCTAATTCATCTAAGGCTAAACATATATCGGTAGCATTTGAAAAAAAGGTTTGTTGAAATTCAAACCCTGATGGGCTAATAACTTTTAGATTACCAAATCCCATAAAAAAGATTTCAAAATCATCTTTATTCCAATCAACTAATTGAGGTTGATAGGGTTTCAAAGAATTCACTATTAAATCTTTCAGCCTCATGCTCATGATTTAAATTTTACACCTATTTAAATGTTTCTCACTATTTTGAGTAAATAAATCTTTAAGAGTTTCTAAAGGCCTCATCTTTTCATCATCCTTCAGCCAAATGTTAGCACAAATAGTTTGTCTAAACTCCCCATGCTCCTTAACTTCCTTACACCAATTCCATCCTTTAATTTCGACCACATTATTATCAATATCGCCTGTGGCGACAGTCCACAAAACAATACGATTATTCTTAACATATTTTTCTAATTGGTGTGGCGGAATACATCTCTTATATTTATTCCAATGAATCGGCCTTAATCCCTTAATCTCAAAGCCTTGTCTATCTATTTGAATATCGCCATTAGTATTAGGTTCAAGATAATTTTCATAATGGCAAATAATTTTAGATGATTTTATAAATCCCTCAAACCACTTTTTACAAGCGACTTCAGATTTGAATCCCACTAAATTACTATCCACTTTATTGTGATTGTATGTCCCTGAGCCTTTATTTCCCTTTTTACCATAATGTTCAACTATTTTTTCTGCGTATTCCAAACACCAATTGAGTTCAGAATCTGTTAATTCTATACGAAATGAATCCATTACTTAGGGTTAGAAATAGACCTACTTAAAGATTTGGATTTCATACTCCCATTATCAAACTGATAATAGAATCTCCACCACAATCATCACAGTCTGCATCATAACTTGTTGCCTCTATAACATCTCCTAAATTATGAGGGTCATCTTCCATAAAAAGACACTTTCCACATATGTTATGGATTTCAATAGGAGTATCTTCATCCTCATCAAAATCATCATTATCATAAATTTTGCACCTATACATCCCAGTTACACTTTCTTCTATTCCATAATCTCTCTTACCTATTTTAACTGCCTTTTTTAAATCCGATAGCCTATCATACATATTATTCATGACCCTTGAAAAGATAGGGATATATATAAATCCTTCTAAAGAATGAACGATAATTCCATTATAGTAATAATCAAAGTCACATAAATCATCAACATCTTAATCAAATCCATAATTCATTTCTCCCTAAAAGGCAAATTTATTACTCGATACTGATTATTTAATGTAGGGTTATGGTCTTCAATAACGCAATTTATTTTATCATTTAATACCTTACATAGAGCATCATACTCCATCTTATTGAGATTGGCTTTTTTTCCATCCTCAATTCGCTTCCACCATGAGCCATAATTAGTGGAAACTTTTTTTATTGATAGGTTATTTGATTTCCGATACTTCTTTAATTCCTTACTCAAATCTTGCACAGTATGTGCTGATATATAATGCATCATAAAAAACTCTTTAGGAATGGATAGAAATGATTCATAATCTTGTAGGATGAGTTTAGCCTTTTGTGGCCCATAGCCACGCATACCCGGTAAATTATCTGAAGAATCACCAACAAGGGTTTTCCACGAAACATATTTATCAATGGGTAATCCTATCTTATCCTCTATTTCTTGTTTGGTTATAGTTTTGGTAAAATTATGTATTGAAACATTTTCACGATTTAAAAATTGATACATATCTCCATCTGTGGAAAATAGGGTTATGTTTTCCATTGGATTTTCTTCGATGTATTCTGCAATCAAATCATCTGCCTCTTTGAACATATCCATTTCACTAATCCATGAAGGTCTTAATTGATAGGGGTCAAAAAGGCATTTTTCAATTTTCTCAGTTATGTCTATCCCTTTGTGTTTCAAGGCATTAATTCCTGAGCGATTTCTCTTATAATTTTTATAGTATTTACCTCTTGCTCTCCGTGCATATATACCATCATACATTACTATAACCTTATCGAATTTCTTAATTTTATCCATTATAATTTCAAGGTATTTAATATCATTATCAAATATTCGATAAAGATTTTCATTTAACTCATCTATACCTATTTTTTTCCTCTCAAACTTATCGTTCCAAAATTTCATATTTCCATATATATCGGGCAACCAATGTTTCTGAAGTCTTTTGACGAAATACCCGCCGTCTATGAGTGCTATATTCATTTCCGTTTTTGAATTTTATTGCATCCTATTTAAAAGTTTTGTTTAAAGGGAATAACCAAATCCTGATGAGGATGGAGATAATGTATATGTTGCGGGTGTGGAATCCTCTTGGGCGGCTTCATTATTTGCAATTGTCTGTTGTATGCTCCAGTCAAGTCCTGAATCTGAAGAACCTGTATCAGTTTCTTCAAGTTCTATCTCTTCATCATTAGTATATTGTTGAAGCCATCCATCAACATTATTTGTAACACTAACTGATGTAGGGTCTTGAATAGAATCCTCATTCAACCAACTAAAAGCAGTTCCGTCTGCAATATTCTGTTGTAAGATTCCGCCAATATCCCAATCCCAATCATAAGCCTGTGTTGGCTCTATTCCTTCCAACTCCTCAGTTGCATCATTTCCTGAATATGAAAAATCATTCATTAAAGTATTATAGGCATCATTATATTCTATATTCCCTTCTGTATAGGCTGATACCACATCACCTATCGAACCATAATTAGGTTCTTCAAATAGGTTTTGCATCCCAACTGCGGTAGCGGGATTAAACCAAGTAGGTGCATCCCAATTAGGGAATAGGTTTAATTCTAGGCCGTCTTGCTCATCATATTCAATTATTGCATTAGGATTTTGTTCTTGTAATTGCTCAAGTTGGCCTAATGCTTCTTCTTGTGTTGAAATTTGTTGTTCTTCAGGAACTCCATAATTCAGAAGGTCTAATAAAGATGAGTCGGCAGTTTGGGTGGCTTCATTATTTGCAATTGTCTGTTGTATGCTCCAGTCAAGTCCTGAATCTGAAGAACCTGTATCAGTAATAGATGAAGTTTCTTCAGGAGTCGTCACAGTTGAATCATTGGGTTTGGGAGAGGTCTTTTTAGGTGGTGAAGATGAGCCACGACTTCCGCCACCGCCTCCGCCACCGCCTCCACCAAGGCTTTTCATATAGTCGGCCTTACCCCCAGTTGGCAATTTCTTCTTTTTACTCTTTAAATTTTTTCCCTGCCCTGTGAGTGCAAGACCTGTAATGGCTACAATTCCAATTCCTAATACCTTTTGTCCCATCGACAAATTAGATAGGGATGGTAAAGCCATATATTTTAAATTCAGATTCGACTACTTAAAGATTAGGTATTAAATATTTTATTCAAAGAATACCCATCGAGAAAGGTCTGCATCCACATGACCCTTATTAATCTGAATAAGATAATCCTTTAGGTCTTTAAAATCTTCAAAGATGAAATTAAAATTCATAATACCAAACAACCAATTAGGACAGTTTGCCTTACCCCCCTCCAATACAACCAAAGTAGGTTTTCGCTGATTCAATGAATTAATCAATTCGTGAATAGTGCCGAAGGTAGGTATATCAGGATTTACATAAACTATTACAAAATCAGATACATCCACCATCCTTAAATCGAAATGGACTATCTCCTTCATCCGTTGAGATAGTTCTAAATATCTATGAGATTTTTTCAATACCAACATCTTAGTTTTTTCTTCTTCGACTTCCTTATATATTGCATCGGCAACAGGTTTCTTGCATGGGTTGAAAATATACACACCCAAATCTTCAAGGAAATCTGAAATATCATTTCTCCAACCTATCCCGTCATCATCTGCATAATCAATAGGTCCTGCTAAATAACACCGCATACTATTCAAGTGATTAGCCATTCTTAGTTCCTCCCTACCACATCTTGCTCAAAAGTTTCTTTTCTGCGTGAAGTAAGCATACAAGTCGTGCAAAAATATTCTCCACGCTCATAAATCATCGTGTGCGAGCAATAATTCTGTATATCTTTCAAATAGTTGAAATACTCTTCTGAAAGATTATCTAATTGAGATTCTAAATTAGTCATTTCCTTTTTTATTCTCTCTATCTTTTCTTTCAATACGTCAAAGTTTAATTGCCTATCAAGTATCTGACCCATATTTTAAAATAATTTCATGACCTATATAAAATTAACTACAATATACTAAATGTAGTTCATCTTTAACATCTTTGAAATAACAGTTCAATTGAGGAATCAATGAATTAGGAGTTCCTACTTTCAATGCTTGGTGTTTCAAATTTACATGGGCGAGTATCAAAGTTATCAAATTCTGTGGAGGGGTTTCCATACAATAAACTGTGTATCTCTCACCATCACTCATTTGATTGATAAATGCATTTATATCTCCCTTGCATTTTTCTAAATCCCATGTAAGGAGGTTGTCGAAAGATATTACTAATTTAGAAGGGTCGCATTCAGTAAAAAAGTCCATATCGGAAAGTAAGAAAGTATAGTTATCCATAATACACCATTCACGATAAGGTATTTATAACTTTTTATTTCAAATGGTGAGCCATGTAGGATTTGAACCTACGCATCCCTCGGTTAAAAGCCGAGTGCCTTACCTGACTTGGCTAATGGCCCATTATTTTGAAATTTATTTTTTACACAACTCGCATTTCACGATTGTTTTTCGTAATATTTTCATGTTTGTGTATTCTTTAAGATTTTTGACGAGGCAACCATAGCAAACAATTCTATTTTGTTCCGAATTAGTTTCAGTTACAACAAACATATCTTTTCTGAATTATTATTCATACTTAATACTTTCCTCGTTTTCGTTTTCGACAATGAGGACAACTTCTTGCATTCATCGTTAAACCGTAACCACATAATTCACAATTTCTTTTCGCCATAAAAATCCCCCCTATTTAATCGTATATAAAAGTATCTATAATTTGTTTATGCTATATCTTCATCTTCATATTTTGAGAGTTGCAAACCTTCGTAGTCATTTGAGTCCGTTGATGCTATATTTTCTGTTAAATCCCAATTAGTAGGTCGGGGTGGTGGTGGTGGAATATTCGTTCTTTTTACATAATTTTGTGATGGGTATTCGGACTTCAAGTAATCAAATAAATCCTCCATGAGAAAATATGCCTTGATACAAAACAAAAGCATAAATAGTATAATGGCCGTATGGAGATATACCATCATAGACATAATCATTCCTCTTCAGACAAGGGGTTTGAATCAAGATATACTGATAAGTCTGCATAATTACCAATAGTAATCGTGAGGTCTTCTATATTAGCACTACTGCCTTTCAAACTTTTTACTATATTCCATGCTGATAAGAAAATTGCTCGATTAGTGAATGTAAATTTTTGATTTACTTTTACTGTATTATCATTATGTATCATTGTTCCCCAAGTTGTATTATGGGTGATACAAAGATTTGTAATTTCCTTAATTTTAATATCCTTGAGAGGATTATACTTAGGCATATTATATCCATATGGTGATGGATTACGCCAAGGATTGTTAGGGTTCGGTCTTCCATCAGCCATTATTGACTACCTCCTTTTTTAACACGATACTTCCCTGCAAGAAAATGCTTCCTTCGGGCTTTAAATTTACTCCAATACCTTGCTCTTACTCCTTCCTTCACCTATCTCACCTCATAGTTCTTTAAATTATAATATTCTCAAGACCTATATAAAATCTTCTCTCCTAAGTATGTGAAATATTAAATGTGAAAGAAGAGATGGTATGCTCCAATCAAGGTCGCAGTAGTTAATGCGGAAAATAAGTTAGCCATGAATTGCACATACAAGTCATCTTCCAAATCGGGGTGTAGGTGATTTCCATGAAAAATCCATTTTCTCATATACACACCTTCTTAAATAAATTATGAATCATTGGGATGGAACTTTAAAACTTTAGATTCCCTGTTTTGACCGTTGTATAAGGTTAGATAACCCTTCATACTTGAATAACCCAACATTTGCATAAAATCAGTTTGCCCTTGAACTGTGGATGATACAATACATGGAACTCCTCGATACCAATTAACACCATGACTATGTGTATGTCCAGTAACAAAAATATCCGGTATATCTCTTATAACTAATTGGTCGCTTTCTTCAGGAGATAGAGCGTTTCGCTCACCCCACATAGGGGCTAAGTGTCTTTTCTTTAACATATGTTTCATTCCTTGAATAGATGTTCCATAAGTAACATCATCCAAGTGAGGAACTAAATCATCCATTGATTTGCCATGATAAGATAATACATCTAATCCATTAAGATTAACTCTCGCAGGATTCCCTACATGAATTGCTGAATTAAATGCTTGTTGAATCTCAGGTTCTAAAACAGGTTGTGGTTCAGCAGGTCTTACTACATCGTGATTTCCCGGTAATATTACTGGAGTAATATGGTCGGGCAACTCATCCAATTTTCTTGCACAGAAATCATATTGGTCGAAAGCATTAGTTATAGAAAGATTTTTTTCTTGATTGGGATATATCCCAACCCCATCGACACAATCTCCTGATAAAACTAAATATTTAATATTTTTGGATAAATCATCTTCGTTAAACCATTTCATCATTTTATCCCATGTATCTTCTAAAAAGTATTTTGAACCCATATGTAAATCACTTAAGAATGCGATAGAGAATGGGTCAATATCCTCTCCACCTTTATTTTTATTATTTACTAATATATCAGCATATTGAACCTCATCTGCCCAAATCCATTTTCCATCCTTTTCAAATGAACCTCGAATACCAATTACATCATCAATGAGTAATGATTCACTAGCAGGGTCTTCCTTTCTTATAAAAACCCTTACTTGAGATGAGGAATCTTCTAATGTAATCATCTTACCCCCACTCTTAGTTCTTTTCATTTCACTAACCATGCCGATGATTTGATATTTTCTCTTATCGGAATTTATAACACGGAATTCTCTCTTTATTTCCTTTATACTGCCGCTTGGGTGGAATCCCCCTTGTTTGATAAATATTTCTTTTAAAGTTTCATATCTATTAATAAACAAATTAGTAATCCCTTCTAAATTACTCAGCCCTCGACTCTCTCCTACATCAAATCCCTTTTGTATATTGGTGGAGTAATCTGATGCTAATGCATCCCAAGCATTATAACTCATTTTAATCATCCTAGAAATGGTTTCAAATCTTCCTTCAATTGTTCTTCAGCCTTCAAAGCATCTTCATGTGTCTTAGAACCTGTTATTACACATCGACCACTTGAGAATATTAGATAGACAACATTCAACTCAGGATTTTTATATATCAAACCGGGAAATTGTTCCGGCTCGTATTCTGTATATTGAAAAGGGAGGGAGAAAACTAAACTTGTTAGGTTCAATCTCGCTCCCGATAATTGGTCTGATAAATCTGTTGTCACCACTATATTATGATATTCCGTGCGAATCTTTTCTTCAGGATATAGATTAAATTCATTCTTTCTTAAATCATCCCTCATCATAGTAAATGCAGTTTTTATATCTGCCTTATTCCTTGCTCCAGTAGCAACTGCTTTTCCACTCCTAAATAATAGGATGCAAATCTTGGGTTCTTTGATTCGATATACAAGACCGGGAAATTGCTCCCTCTCATAATCTATATCTAATACATAAGATACTTCATTTACATCTATAAAATCACAAATTCTTTGACTCGCTACCATATTAACTACTTCGGCCATAACTATCTCTCTAATCTTCATTACAAATCGGACACCTATTTAAATGTAGGGGGTATAAAGTTTTACAACCCCTACACCTATCCATGCCCATAGCCCTTAAAATCTCCATATCTTCTAAAGGACTATCAAAATCATCGGGCTGAACCTTAGCATCCCTTATTTTAGAACTGGTTTTACCATTTCTTTCCCTTGATATATCTATCCTATCAATGGGTTTTTTACTCTTACCCTTATATTGTTTTACATTATTATAATCATAATCTTTGGTATTTATTCTTTTAGACATAGTATTCCCTCATTATTTTACTATCTCGTAATTTTGAAGATTACAGTTATGGACTTTACCGTATCTTTTATAATCTATACTGTATAATACATCAGGATTCTCTAATCTGTTAAAAACTTCACTTGTATAGATACAATCCAACATACAATACATTAATACTTCGATATACTGTTTCTTACTCCATTGAATAGGGGCTGAGGCAGATTTCATACTTTTACTATATTTACTTCCTATTACTCCTTTAATCAAATTCTGCAAACTAAAATTTATGTCGGTGTGTAAATTCAAATCGAAGAATAAATCCTTCGTTCTATTATCTAATTCAAAATTGTGTATAACTTTAGCCAAATTTACACCCCCATCACGAATTGGTTTTCCCATAATAGGATAATCGAAATTTAATCCGTTAAAACTGTTTAAAGTATATCCTTCTTTGTAAAAATTATTCATTATATCCTCCACTTCTGTAAAATTATACAGGTCTTTAAATATATCACTTTTTACAGAAGATAAAGTTTCTTTTTCATAGTGAGATATAATTTCTTCCTTACTCTCGACAAAATAATACTTATTCCCTGTATAAGAATCATATATACAAAGGCAACTTATTAACCATCCTTCAGGTCTTTTAAAGTTTAATCCTGAAAGAAACTTATTTTTAGTTTCTATATCTATATATATCATCTTCATATTAATCATTTATGTTTATGCTAATTCTATAAATTCGTCTGTATTTGAATTTAGGTCATTAATATCTTCTAATAAGGTCTTATGAACATCTATCTTTTTAGATGCTCTAAAACCTTTGTTAATGTTATTGTTGCTTCGGCCTTTCTTTTTTATGATTGGTAAGCCCAAGGAATTAACTTTCACTCTTGGGACTGGATTTAATATTTTACCGTTTTCATCATATTCTGAGCAATCCCTACACAATCCTTTATAGGGTGTAATTGATTCACAAGTCATACACTTCCAATCCATTTCACTCATCCTCCTCATCAGCAGTATTGAGCATTTCTAAAAACTTCTCCAAAGTATTTTCGATGAGAGTTTCAAACCCAAATTGTCCTTCTTCAGCCAATGAAACCTTAACTAATGAAGGGTCTTTAATATTATGTAAGTAAGCATAAAATAACTCAGAAAAATAATCTCCGTTAAGATTATCGAAATTAAAGATAACTACTTTGAACTTCTCATAATGATTATAATTGAGAGTGTCCTTCCCATTAGAAAATGATTCTTCCTTGACTTGAACTTCATTGTCGATAAACCATTGAGTTACTATATTATTAAAATCAAAATCCTCTATGTTGGAAAAATCTAATGCCATTACTACTTGAGCCATCTTATCATTCCTTCTTACTTAGACTAACTATTTAAACCTATATGTTTTCTTCTTCAAAACCCTGTTCTGAATTGAATCTAATACTTTCCAATTTTGCTTCCACAACCTTCTTTCGATTTTCAAGATTTTGTTGATGGAGATTTCGATGGTGTTCAAAGGTATTATAATAATCATCACTAATGAGTTGTTTAGATATGGATTTCTCATGGATAATTGCATAGTCCTCCGAAGGTTCAATTTGTAGGTGTGCTTTACACCCTTGTATAGATTCATGAATTTCTCCAATCCATCGAATATAATCTAAGTTTCTATAAATTCTTAAACAATACTCCGGCCAATGCATCCATCCCCTATCATTAAAGGCAAATTGTAAATAATTATCTTCAATATAATTAGGATAATCTTCCAAATCACTATAAGTGTTAATCCTAGGAATCATAATCCCATCCCAACCTTCTTCCATAGCAGTTCCTAAAAATTGATTTATTTGTTGTATCAAAGTTTCAGTCAAATTCTCATCAGCATCTAATTGGAAAATCCATTCTTTATCAGTATATTCAAACGCTAAGTTTTTCAACGCAGAAAAATCATGACACCATTCAAATTCAACTACCTTAATAGTGGGATGGCCTCCATCATTTCTAAACCATGCTATATCCTTCTCATCTTCAAAGGTGGAAAGATAGTTCCTAATAGAAATGGGAGTCTTATCCTTATCAATAGATATTAATATCGTATCATCCTTCCCCATATTTTTGAATAGGTTCGGGATAGACTTCTCAAGATATTCCAACTCATCTTTGACCGGGATATAATAACAAATGCCCATAATTTTTACTTATGAGAATAAGTATTTAAATCTATTTATCTTGTTACACTCCATTTGTTTGAAGAATACTCAATTAGATTTTCCTCAGACATGAGTTTTAATATCTGCAATAATTTTCTTCGACCTTTAGAATTCCTATAATTTAATTGAGTGAGGATTCCTGATGATGAAATAGGTTCATTATCATAAATAATGTGATAAACCTTACGATGGAAATTGTTTTCTTGAGTAATGATATTATTGCGAAGATAATATTGCCTCCCCACTTTGACTAATACACCCTCCCTAAGTGTAGTTCTAATTATATCATCAAAGTCTTTTCGCCCCCTACGATTGTCCTTACTAATAGACTTGAGGAAGGTAGTCTTAGAAACGCCTTTGCTCGAAAGATTCAATTGTTCAAAAAAACTATCTATCATGTCCATTTGTTTAACTTTAGTATTATAGTCGGTTGCAACATATCTAATTTTAGATAATTTTGGTTGTTGAATAGATGTATTTTTTAATTCTATAATTTCATCTTGGTGAAAACTATTTTCTATACCATCCTCAGCATTAGGCTCCTCCAATACATCCCTCAAAGACTTAAGATAAGTCAATGTGGAAACAACTTCAGATTCATCGAATATTATCTCTCTTACCAATAACTCTAACATGGTATCACTATTCAAAATAGAATCAAAATCATCATCACTATAATTGGTTTCGAGGTGGTTCTTAATGGAGCAAACTCCACATCCATTACAGACTTCGCCACCAATACAAATTAAGGAAACCATAATTTTAATAGTGGGAATAAACTATATAATACTTATTACTAAAATACGAATTATCATAATTTTGCAACCCGTTTGCGTCTATTTCTTTTTGAGAATCAACCTTTTGCAACCCATTCCCGTCTATTTATTCTAAAGTTGCAACCCAAAAGCGTCAAAGGAATGTGGAAAAAATCTTAACGAAAAATGCCTTCTAAGTGTAATATGCATGGAAAATATTGTAAGTATTCTTATTTTGCAACCCGTTTGCGTCTTTTGCAACCCGTTTGCGTCAAATTGGAATATATGTATGAAAATAAAAAGAGTGATGTAATTGTGGTATAGTAAGTTTTATAACTGTGGTTTTAAATTGAAAAATATGCCGGAACTTACTGTGGGTGTGATTGGAGTGGGTCATTTTGGAACTGCACTTATCAAAGGGATGTTAAGCCATAGTAATCAAGTTCAAATATTACTTACTGAGAGAGATTCACCAAAACTTATTGCTGATGAATATCATCATAGGATTAGTGGTTCAAGTGTAAAGGGCATAGGTGATATAAAATCTCTAAAAGATAATAGTGATGTGATTATTCTATGTGTGAGGCCACAAAATATGGATGAGGTCATGGAAAACTTAATAGATTATAATAAGTTAATAATTTCATTCGCCGCAGGATTGCCTCTTTCATATTATGAGGATATTAAACCTGATATAAAATTAATTAGGGCGATGAGCAACCTCGCTATTGAATATGGAAGGGGGGTGAATGGATGGGTCACAAATAAACATTGTAAAATTTCAGACGAATCCTCATATCATAAGATTTTTAATAATTTAGCATACTCGATTTATTATAAAAACGACCAAGAATCGAATCTCGATACCATTACTGCCATCTCAGGTTCGGGAATTGCCTATCTTGCACAGGTTTTCGATACTGTGAAGAGATTTGGTATGGACAATGGACTATCAGATAGGAATTCCGAGATAATAATTCAGCAAACTGTTGAAGGAATCTTCGCACTAATAGAAAATACTGATTTCAAATTGGATGAAATTGTCACTATGGTAGCCTCTAAAGGTGGAACTACTGAAGTAGGAATTGAAACTATGGAAAAGGCGGGATTACAAGAGGCTCTAACTGAGGGATTATCAGAAACGATAGAAAAATGTCGTCAAATCAGAAAATGATTTAGGGGAAGGTGTGCGAGGGAAGGAATTTGTAA
>CETY01047806.1_pt1 | contig 42676 bp, 40 predicted proteins | sample 361551 | NCBI WGS metagenome assembly CETY01 (sample SAMEA2623135, study PRJEB7988) | marine metagenome | biome: marine biome (ENVO:00000447); feature: deep chlorophyll maximum layer (ENVO:xxxxxxxx); material: "saline water (ENVO:00002010), including plankton (ENVO:xxxxxxxx)" | depth 45 m | reverse complement strand
GAAGAAGAAGAAGAAGAAGAAGAAGAAGAAGAAGAAGAAGAAGAAGTGAGTAAGCAAGTTGCAAAAAATGAGCCCCTTGAAATTGAAGACCCTCCGACCACTCAAATGAGTGAAGGTACTGCTAACCAATCGCAACAAGTTACGGGTTTCGGCGAAGGGTTAAGCGGTGATCGGTCATCGATAGTTCCATCAATTGCTTGGGGAATAGCTCTGGTAACTCTAATAATGACAACTGGGTTTATTGCCAGACGTTGGAGACGGTGGCCAACTTATTTCCTGTCATTAGCGCCTATAATTCCTATAATGCTCATTTGGTTCTTCAATCTTGACCGCGCCTTACCAAGTTACTGACACACATACTATGAGAAAAAAGTATTCGGCATCTAAAATCACAAATTTACGAGTCGCTGACACTCGATTTCTTCGAAACCTAATATTCTTCTTTCCATTTCTTTTCATCTACCTAATTTTCGCTACGGCATGCTCAAGTGAGAAAGAAGCAGAAACCGGATTTTCGCCTGCAATTATTCCTGGGGCTCTTGCGAAAACAGGAAGCATCGACACTCTTGTCCTAGAGGGAAAGATCGTGGCTTTTCTTTATGAACTAAGCTCTGAAGACTGTTTCAATGAATACCGTCTTGTTGATGATCGCACTGGAGATATCTCAGACCTGACGACAATAGTGGATTGCCGTAGGCCACATGATGCAGAAATCTATAACGAGTATGTTCACCCAGCGGGGCCAAATGAGCCATATCCGGGTCGCACAGAGATTGAACGATGGTCTTCAATCAAATGTTTTGAGGGTTTCAACAGTTTTGTTGGCTCTGATTACGTGCTTTCTGCCCTAGAAATAGGAACAATTCCCCCGCAGCGAGAGGACTGGGAAATAGGGCTTTATAGAACAACTGCATGTTATGTTTACGCTCCAGAGAGTCAACTATCAGGATCAATGAGAGGAAGTGGAATTTAACATGAAGGACTATTTCAGTACCGTCAATTCAACTAATAGTGATTTAAAAGAACGAAGACATAAGGTTGCGAAATTTGTGAAGTTGGGAAAGAGAGTAGGGTACACTCTATGGCTGGTCGCAATTATTCTTTTTTTTAGTCTTTTCTTTACCGATTTTGATGGACCTTTGGTTGGAATACTTCTTGTCTGCCTTATTGCTGGTTGCATAATACTGTTGCCCTCAATTGTGTTGTCTTACGCAGTAAGAGCAGCAGAACGTGAAGAGCGAGAACAATCGTTAAATTCTCTCAAGAAGTAGAATAAAGATTAGCTACGTTTTTATTTTGGTGAAATATCTATGGGCTTAGATGGTATGTCACCATCAATTATCCTTGGCAGAAATTCCAGCAATCTCTCGGGTAAAGTCTTAACTTTCGCATCTACCAATTCATCAATAGACCACCATCGTGCATCTTCAAAAGCTGCCGCCTCTAACGCTTCTAGACCCTGTGGATTCCACTCTGAAGAGTTCGGGGTGCGTGCTAAATGTATTCGCTCATCAGATTTAAAGTGGTACATCGCAAAATCGAATTCAACGTATTGAGTCCAAATACAAGGGCCCATTACAACATCGCTAAATCCACATTCTTCGTATAATTCTCGAGCTGCCGTTCTTTGGCTTGTTTCTCCCGGTTCGATACCGCCCCCAGGGATTTCCCACCAGTCACCTTTCTCAGGCCGCATCGGGTCTGAGCCATTCATCAAGAAAATTTTTTGCTCAGCATCGAGAAGGACAACTCGGGCAGCTGGTCTTCTTAAACTCCAAACCATTAGTTTTTAGGCAAATCAACAAAGGGGGTCTCTTTGGAGTGCCCTGGTTCTTTGGGTAAACCGAGTACCCGCTCACCAATAATATTCCGTTGAACTTGATCAGTCCCCCCATAGATTGACGGAGCAGGTGAAAATACTGTCACTTCGTGAACCCAGCTACCATGATTAATTTCTGAAGATGCCAGCATCCCGTCAGCGCCTATCACCATATTCCCTACTTCACGAAACTGTCGATATAACTCACTTACCATTAGCTTCCCTATGTTTCCTTCAGCGCCTGTTCGGTCGGAGCTAGCTTTTGCGCGGATCATATTCAAACGGTTGACTTCAACGAGCGTGTGTAACTTCATTAGTTCATCTCTGACTGTTGGGTCGTTATCTTTTCCGAGTTTCTGCGCAAGTTCCATTAATCTTTCAAATAGCCGTGGTCCGATAGCAGGAGTTCCACCCCCTCGTCCTTGAGCAATTGAGGAGATTACGTCTCCAACTTTAAGTCTCAGTTGACCTGCAATAGATCCAGGAATTGCAGTAGGCACGGGTATGGTCCCGCTTCCAAGATGAGATCTTTCAAACATTAATGTTGCGTTTGCGACACGCCACCCATTAGATTTTCCACCAATCAATGCCTTATCATTAACTTTTCCATCTGTAATGAAAACTTCGTTAAACAGAGCTCTTCCAGTCATCTCCGTGAGCGGTCTGACGTCTACTCCCTGTTGCTTCATGTTAAACGCAAAGTAAGAAATTCCTTGGTGCTTAGGCAAATCTGGATCAGTTCGGGCTATGAGCATCCCCATGTCTGCAACTTTGCCCCCTGAGGTCCATACCTTCTGACCATTAATTCTCCACTCATCTCCATCTTTTTCAGCTTTACATTGTAAACCCGCTAGGTCCGATCCTGCCCCAGGCTCTGAAAAGAGCTGGCACCATGCGTGCTGTCCATTGAGGATTTTTGGGAGATACTCTTCTATTTGCTCGTTTGTTCCATGCGCTGCAATAGTGGGCGCTGCTAGCATCATTCCAAGGCCTGTCGGCGGTCCAAGCACACCTTTGTCTGCCATAACGCTAAGAGCCACATGATTCAGAGCCCTACTCCACCCTCTTCCTCCAGCTACCTCTGGAAGCATGGTGTGAGAAAGTCGAGCATCAGCCATCAGTTGCCACCATTGGGCAACGGTAAGGTCAGGGTCCCAGTTCTTTTCTATCCAGTCAGCAACTTCGTTCTTCACATCAGATTCGACTATTTGACTCATTAATCCCCTAACTTCACTCTACTAAGCACAAATCTAGCTCATCTTATTAATTAATCACTATTTGAAGTCCCCTTTGGAACTTTTTCTGCGCTCGGGGATGATACTGACGTTTTCTCCATTTTTGTGTATGGACACATTCGCTCCATAGATGTCTTTGAGCGATTCTTCGGTCAATATTTCATGAGGGGGTCCCGATTTGCTGACTGTTCCATTAACGAGCAGTGCCATTGACGTCCCATACTGAGAAGCCAATGTAAGGTCATGGAAAGCACCGATAACTGTTATGCCCAAACGCTTTCGCTGCAGGTCAACGAGCTCAAGTACGTCCTGCTGATGCCCCATGTCTAGAGCGGTTGTCGGCTCATCAAGTAATAATAATTTTGGTTGTTGCACCAATGCTCGCGCAATAATAACTCTTTGGCGTTCGCCTCCGGACATTTCCGTCACAAACCTATCTGACATATCTTCTAGATCTAATTCGGCCATTACTCCTTCGGCTAGATGAACATCTTCTCCTGTTGGCTGAAAACCTCTGCCCAGGTATGGGGTTCTTCCTAAAAGCACATAGTCAATGACTCGAACTCTGGGCGGAACAATAGGGATCTGTGGCACGATGGAAACTGTTTGAGCTCGAAACTTGGCATTAAGCTGCATGACATCTTTGCCTTGGAAAAGGACAGTCCCCTTAGCTGGGATAATACCGGCGATTGCTCGGAGAAGGCTTGACTTGCCTGAACCGTTAGGACCGATTATCGATAGCCAGCCACCAGACTCTATGGCTAGTGAAACATCGTTGACTACTTCTCTGCCCCCGAGATTTACACCTAAGCCTTCGACATTGAGTGAATCAGATGATTCCATCTGACCTCCGTCGAAGAACAAATAGAAAGAACGGAGCGCCAAAAAAAGCCGTTACTACACCAATAGGTAATTCTGCAGGTGACTGAAGTGTTCTCGCAAGAAGATCGGTGAGTATCAAAAAAGATGCTCCTATGAAAAACGATAACGGAACCACAAGTCGGTTTGATGCCCCCACTACTAATCTGACTGCATGTGGAACAATAATTCCAACAAATGCTATCAGTCCGCTAACCGCAACAGCAGAAGCAGCTGCCAAAGAAGCAGCCCCGATAACAATCCACCGGACGCGCCGAGGTTGAATCCCTAACGAAAGCGCTTCTTCTTCTCCAACAGCAAGGACATCTAATGCCCCCCTCATTGAGAACATAACTGCAAGCGAAATCGTGGCATAAGGAAGAATCATTATTACTTCGTCCCAACCACTGGTACTAAGCCGTCCAAGTATCCAACTATAAACCTGGCGAAGCGTTGATGATTCTCGCTGCTGGATATAGGTCTGAATAGCGGTAAACAAAGACGCAACCGCTACTCCAGCAAGTAACAAACTCGCTGTGCTAGTGGACCTTCCCACAGCACCCCCAACGACAAGAGTTATGCCAACTGCTATTGCAGAGCCTATAAAAGCAGCTATTGGAAGCGCATCAAACATGCCTTCACCGTTCGTCGCCCCAGTAACGATAGCTATCGTAGCTCCTAGGCCCGCTCCGGCCGCAACGCCAAGTAAATAAGGGTCGGCTAGTGGATTTCTAAAGACACCTTGGTAAGAAGCTCCTGCAACTGCAAGCAGTCCGCCAACTATTAGCCCAAGAATAATTCTTGGAAAACGAACATCCCACACAATTGCTGCTTGTATTGAAGATAGTCCTGAGTCAATTGAAACACCTGGGATTCTATTAAGAATCTCAAGGAATATCCGGTCTCCTCTAATCGATACAGGCCCAAATAGAAGGCTGAGCAGAATCGAAGACAGGAGAATAAGGGAAGCTCCCACGACTAACTTATAAGTTAGTCCTGCAGGAGTTCCCTGCTTCTTCTGGTTTTTGTTACCCAACAGGTTCCAGAGCAGTTACTTGCTCCATGGCGGTAGCAATAGATTCAAAGAAATCAACGACCCTTGGCCCCCACCTCGAGGCGATGTCATCATCTAGTTCAATAACTTTCTCTTCCGCTACCGCTGAAAGAACACCCCAACCATTTCGTTCAGAAACTGTTTCTATGCCTTGTGCGCAACACTTTGTATCAGCTAGGAAAATAAGGTCAGGATCTTGTGAAAGTATGTACTCTTCTGAAAGCTGAGGATACCCAGAGCCCGCTCCCTCAGCTTCGTCTGCAATATTAGTTAGTCCAAGCATTGCGTAAACTTGACCGATAAAAGTTGAAGATGTCACTGAATAATAGGTTGGGTCTAATTCATGGTAGAACGTCACAGACGAACCATCGGATACATTTATGCCAGTCACAAGCTGATCAATCCTTAGTTGCATTTCCTGGATCGTGCTCTTAGCTCCAGCGCTTTCTCCTGTCGCCAACCCGAGTTGATCTATCTGCTGATACGTATCATCAAGACTGGAGGCAGCATATTGAGTTAAAGAAGGAATAGCTACGTTCGCTAAACCTTGCTCAATGTCTTCAGGAAGATACTGGTGGACAACCAAATCTGGTTCCAGAGCGAGAATGGCTTCTAGATTAGGAGTAAATCCAGAGATGTCTGTTGTCGGAGCTTCAGGAGGATAATTTGACTGATCATCAACAGCTATGACCTGTTCCCCGGCCCCAATAGCAAACAAGATTTCTGTAGCAGTAGGCGATAAGGACAATATTCTCGTTGGCTGATCTTCTAATACAAGCTCTCCGGTAGGAGTCTGAAGTGTGACAGGAAACGCTTCAGTTGCTTGATCTGAAAGCTGATCTTGTGGTAACTGCTCAGACTGACCATCAGAATCAGTAGATGATGCATCCCCTGTTGCTGTGACTTGTGACGGCGAGCTAGAACAACCACCTAACAAAATAATTACTACAAACATTGCTAGAAGCAAAGACTGCCATTTAAATAATTTCATTGAATACCCCTCTCTCGGGTAATTAAACAGACGTTGGCTGGGTATCCAGTTACGAACCCGTCCTTACCTCGAGAATGTTCGTTGCGTAACGGACTCGACCGGACTCGTATGCATAATACATCTTTACCGTTGCGGGACAGTACTGGAATTTACCAGACTTCGGAATCGTTACAATTTATTAAATTTTCCTTTGTGATTGTAACATCACACATGGCTTGTTGCTTCTTTCAGAACAATACGGATCAAAGTATTTGACTGAGAAATAACTTTGTCCGGTCTTCGGTCGGGTCGGTGAAGAAAGGTTCTGGCTTACCTACTTCTACTATTTCCCCCGATTCCATAAAAATTATGCTGTCAGCGACCTCTCTGGCAAACCCCATTTCGTGAGTCACAACCATCATTGTCATTCCCCCGAGAGCTAGGTCTTTCATCACATCAAGAACTTCTTTGATCATTTCAGGGTCAAGAGAAGACGTTGGTTCATCGAATAACATAATCGTTGGTTCCATCGCTAGGGAGCGTGCAATAGCAACTCGTTGTTGCTGACCGCCTGAGAGTTGGTTCGGGAATTTAACAGCTTGTTCAGGTATCCCTACCATTTCTAATAATTCTTCTGCTTTATTTTCAGCATCAGCTTTTGATATTTTTTTAACCCATTTAGGGGCCAAAGTAATGTTATCTAGAACTGAGAGGTGAGGGAAAAGATTGAATTGCTGAAAGACCATCCCCACTTCTGATCGAATTTTTTCTATGTTGCGTAAATCATTTGTTAGTTCAACTCCATCAACGATAATCGTCCCTCTTTGGTGAGCTTCAAGTCTATTTATACATCTGATCCACGTTGATTTACCGGACCCTGAAGGACCTAAAACAACTACCACCTCTTGTTCAGCGATCGTAGCTGTTACTCCCTTTAGAGCTTGAAAGTCGCCGAACCATTTATCAACATTTTCACAAACGATCATATCCGATCGGGCCTCTTGATTTGTGTCTAAACTCATCTGACCCTTTCTACCTCTATTCCGAATACGAATACCATACTTCCTTCGTTAATCATCTAACGTAATCTTTCTCCTACAAACTGATATTTATATTCCACCTCATTCTTACATGCAGTGGGTAAGGTCATTATGTGTCAATCATCCGTACTCTTCTGATTCGGGTTTCCGGACCCGACCAATTGGGGGTATCTGCAGAACTGTTTGATGTTTTGTCCGAAATTGATGCTGTTGTAAAAGATATTGAGCAGATTGTAGTTCGACGTAGGCTAACACTTGATGTACTAATTGAAGTCGATAAAGGGGACGATGCTTTAAAGGATCTTCTTCTGTTTGGCTACCAAAGAGGCTTGCAAATTGATGTAGAGGAAGTTGATGGGGAACCTACAGAATATACAGAACAATGCATAGTTACTTTAATTGGGAGAAACCTTACTCCAAGTGAACTTAAGTTAGCGACACAAGCGATCTCCGATAGCGAAGGCAATATTGATAGAATCATACGCCTTTCGCGCTACCCGGTAATGAGCTACGAACTTTCAGTAAATGGCGGAAAAATAGCGAAGATGAAACAGGAGTTATTACGACTAGCCTCGAATACTCCTGAACTTGATATTGCTGTTCAGCCTTTAAACCTGAGCCGAAAAGCAAAACGTATAGTGGTTCTTGATGTTGACTCAACCCTTATCCAAAATGAAGTCATAGATTTGCTTGCTGAACAAGCTGGGTGTGGTGAAGAAGTTTCCATAATCACAGCATCAGCGATGAAGGGTGAAATCAATTTTGAGGAATCTCTTTTGCAAAGAGTTAGCCTTCTAGAAGGTTTAGATGAACTGAGCATCGAAAGAGCTTGGCAGAAATTAAAACTAACTCCTGGAGCTAGAACATTTTGTCGAACGCTTGGAAGACTCGGTTTTACCACAGCGATAGTTAGCGGAGGATTTTCAATTTTTGCAGAACGTTTACAACGTGAATTAAATATTAAATATGCTAAAGCGAACGAACTGGAAATCGTTGAGGGTCGTCTAACTGGAAAAATTATTGGCCCTATAGTGACTCGGAGAACGAAAGCTGAATTTCTTCTTGAGATCGCTGATTTAGAGGCAGTGCCAGTTGATCAAACTGTGGCTGTTGGAGATGGTGCGAACGATCTCGATATGTTGAGCATTGCTGGTTTAGGAATTGCTTTCAATGCAAAACCCATTGTTCAAGATGTAGCTAATACGACTTTGAGGGTGCCTTACCTTGACGCGATTTTATTCATGTTAGGCGTGTCTCGTGAAGAGATTGAAGCGGCCGACTCCTCGGATTTGCCTTAATAATAAAATTCTAAGCGTCAGTATAAGCAATTCGAAAACCTAGATGCCCCATTGCGCTTGCCGGAGTAGTTGAGCTCCTACCAGCAGGCCTATATCGGTTGCAATATGATTCATGGCATAGATATGAGCCACCTTTAATAACCTTGGCTGTGCCTGATGGAGGCCCGGATGGATTATTTAATGTTGGGTTTCGTTTGTTCGTGAACCAGTCTTGACACCATTCCCAAGTGTTACCTGTCATCTCATACAAACCAAATTTATTCGGAGGGTACGATCCGACTGGGGCAGTTCCGTACCACCCATCAGTCTCCAAGTTCTTATCTGGAAAAGAGCCTTGCCAAACATTCATGAGGTGCTCGCCATCGGGTGTTAGTTGATTTCCCCATGGGTATGTTCTGCCCGGAAATCCTCCCGATGCAGCGTATTCCCATTCTGCTTCTGTAGGAAGTCTTCCTCCTCCCCAATTCGCATAGGACAGTGCATCATTCCATGAGATATGGACTACTGGGTGATTTAGCTTTTCTTTTACCATTGAATGTGGTCCTTCCGGGGATTTCCAAGTAGCGCCAAAGACCTGTCGCCACCAAGGAGCTCCTTGGACTCCTCTGGTATCTTCAAAATCATCGGGTAGCAGTCCACCAAAGACAAAGGACCAACCTATCTCTTCTGCCTCGGTTACGTATCCTGTGTTGTCAACGAAAGTCATAAACTGTTGATTCGTCACAGAATATTTATCAATCAGGAAAGGTGAGATGGCTACTTCCGAGGTTAGCTCTTCCCCGTCTTGCGGATAAGCAAGCTCGTAACTTGACCCTAGCTTGAACATCCCGCCTGCAAGTGCAACTTTGTCAGAGCTTATGGAAGCCTTGCCTCCGGTAGATCTATCGGAAATAGACGTTTGGCTGGACCTTTGAGGAGCGCAACAAGAATCATCTTCATTCACATTTTCCACTCTAGTAGGTCAAGTGTAAGTATTTCTTATTGAGGTTCTATTCTAAAAACAGGTCTTTCGGGTAGTTTAAGTGTGTGGTTTCACTTGATCTTGAATTTGTGCGCTCTCATTTTCCCGCGTTCGCTCACTCTGAGTCTAAACAATGGGCGCATCTTGAGAATGCGGGGGGTAGTTATGTCCCTAACCAAGTAATTAATATCTTTAATAATTTTTACACTAGCTCAAAAGTTCAACCTTATTGGAATTTCGGTCCTTCCGAAAAAGCTGGTCAAGCTATGGACAGAGCCATAGAAGTTATCCCTGCCACTTTCAACGCAAGTCCAGATGAAGTACATTTTGGTCCTTCAACCTCGCAAAACACATATGTTTTAGCGAATGCTTTGCGACCTGATTGGGCGATAGGAGATAACATCGTCGTTACAAACCAGGACCATGAAGCAAACATAGGCTCTTGGAGAAGACTCGAAAACACCGGAATCGATGTTAGAGAATGGAAGGTAGATCCAGAAACTGGATTACTTAACCTGAGTGACCTTTCTCAACTTATTTGTGAAAAGACCCGATTGGTTGCTGTGACCCACGCCTCGAACCTTGCAGCGACTATAAATCCTTTGAATAGTATCGCTGAATTAGTCCACAGTGTTGGTGGTTTACTAGTCGCTGATGGTGTGTCATTTGCGCCTCACGCTGCAATTGATGTTCACACATTAAATTGCGATATTTACTTATACAGCACATACAAAACATACGGTCCTCACTTAGGGCTGATGTTTACATCAGATTCTATTTCTGGCAAGGTGACCAACCAGGGTCACTTCTTTAATGCAGGTAAGCCTACCGGCCGGTTAACTCCTGCCGGCCCTGACCATGCCTCAATAGCCGCCTGTGCTGGGATGATTGACTATTACGAAGAGATCTATCATCATCATTTCCAATCAGGCTCTGCTCGTTTGAGAGATCGGATTGAAAAAGTTTTTGACTTGTTTGGTGAACACGAAGAACAACTCATGGAACCGCTCATTAATTATATTCTATCAAGAGAGGATTTTCGGCTTATAGGGACGCCTTCCACGAACCGAGCCGAACGAGCTCCAACGATTGCATTTCATTCATACACGAAATCAAGCGAAGCAATATATGACTCCCTAATCGATGCAAACGTCTCTTGCGGTCATGGAAACTTTTACGCCCACCGCCTAACTGAAGCTGTTGGTTTGGATGCAGAAGACGGGGTAGTTCGCCTATCTATGGTGCATTACAACACCGAAGAAGAAGTTTCTAGAGCTATTGAGGTTCTTGAGTCAATAGCTTAAATTACTTTGTTCATGGTTTAAGAGGTATCTCTTAATATACAAGAGGTCGGGCCCGCCGGCATAGCCTCTTAATTTGCCATCTGAGCCTATAACTCTATGACACGGCAAAACTATAGGTAAGGGGTTAAGAGCGTTTGCCGACCCTACGGCCCGTGCTCCATTTGGATTACCAATGATTTCTGCTTGCTGACCGTACGTCACTGTTTCGCCATATTTAATAGAGCGTAAGGACATCCATGTTGCAACTTGAAACGGTGTTCCTTCAGGCTTAATAGGCATTGTGAATTTCTTTCTCGTTCCCATAAAATACTCCTCTAATTGTTCGGCGCAACGGAGCAAAATTGGTATTTCCTTTAATTCTAAATCATGAATAAAGCTAGGACTTTGGGATTGAGTTGGAAGAGTAATCTGCTTTAATTGAGTTTCCGAGCTGAATAAGCCAAGAGTTCCAATAGGACTCAGATATTTAGATGCGTACAACATACAAGGGTCTCTTATCTATTGCGCATAGGATATGCAATAATCTCTGGGATCTGCAATTGTAAGTGAAGACAAACTGCTAGAGAAGGTGATGTATGACTATCCACTCCCTATTTGATAATCAAGTGAGCAGAGATCTTGGTGTCCCAATACCAATTCTACAAGCCCCCATGGGTTGGATAGCCCGATCCCAATTAGCGTCAGCAGTTTCAAGGTCTGGGGCATGTGGAATCATAGAAACTTCTTCGGGCGAATTAGATGCAGTCAAAGAGGAAATGAGAATCATGAAAGAGCTCGGCTTGCCTTTCGGGGTGAACATTGCGCAGGCTTTCGTTCGAGATCCCTTAATTGCTGAATTCGTGATTGGTCAGGGCGTTAAATTTGTGACAACGTCAGCGGGTTCACCAACCAAATACACGGGGGTTCTAAAGGAGGCCGGATTAACGGTTTATCATGTCGTCCCAACGCTTCAGGCAGCATTGAAAGCGGTCGATGCGGGAGTAGACGGATTAGTTGTTGAAGGCGGCGAGGGAGGAGGTTTCAAAAGCCCCACTCCTGTCTCAACAATGGTTTTATTACCGCTCATTCGTGACCATGTTGATGTGCCTATCATCGCTGCCGGAGGAATAAATGATGGCAGAACGATGGCCGCAGCATTCGCTTTGGGCGCAGAAGGTGTTCAGATGGGTACGCAAATGTTGTCATGTCTAGAATCTCCAGTCCACATCAACTGGAAAGAAGCTATCGTTAACGCACGCGAAACAGATACCGTTTTCCTTAATCAAAAACACTCCCCTGCTCTTCGAGCGCTCCGTACTACCCGCTCAGAGCGGCTGGCAGATGTAGCAGAAAATGTTTTTGGAGAATTCGGTGATCCTCAAAAGCTGTATTTCGGCGGAGATATGAATGCCGCTATTGCTTTGAGCGGCCAAGTAGCGGGAAGAATTGATGCTATTAGACCAATTGCGGAAATTATTGGCGAAACCGTTGAAGAATTCGGGGAAACCATTAAACGTTTAAGCAGCGGCTAGTCGGTTTAAAGTCTCAGACTGGGATTTTTTCGTCTGCTGGCTTAACAGATACAGGTATGGCGCTTTGAATGGCCTGTCCGGTTATAGGATCAAAGCCATTTTCAACATCAATTAATCGATTGGTTGGGGAGCCTATGTCTCTAACTTTCTCATCAGATGATGATGCTGAGCCCCATGAATGAGCCATCGAGATGACGCCTCGCTTGATATCGTCTGATGATTTAGCTACTCCTATCAGCGATGCTTTTGGAGATGCTATCTCAATGAGTTCATCATCAATTACATTTAGATCAATCATGTCTTGAGGGTTCATATAGGCGTAATTCGTTGGATTTTTCTTGTTGAGCTTACTTAATTCACCTCCGAGTGAGTTGAGGTGAGTTTTCAATCGCCTGCTGACTAAACGAAAGGTGTGGACGTTAGGGTTAAAACCTTTCATACGTTCCGCAGATGTTTGCTGGGATTGAATTTCTTGAAGTTCAGTTAGGTGGTCATCGAGCGCTAAGTGAAATTTTCCACTGGAGTTAGGGTCAGCTTCTTCGACTTCCTGTTTTAGATGCTCAAGAATTTGCCCGTTTTTTTTGCGGATCTCTTCGAAAGGTACAAGAGAGTTTGCATAAATTAAATCTAGGATGTCATCATCTGTAGGGCGATTTCCGCTTGGTATCTCGCCACCGGGAAGCTGGATTTTTATATTAAGCCGCTCTGCGATTTCCCAGTAGAATTCCCAATCATTAACGAGATCCCCCTCAGGGTTCTCAATAACTGCGGGTGTGTAGCAGGCATAGGGGGCACGGAACCATCTATCCATAAATGGGGGTACATCAGATCGTTCAAGACTTAAACGCGGTGGGAGAATGTAGTCAGCGAATTGAGCTGTCTGTGTCATGCGGTGATCTATGGCAACTAAAAGTTCAAGAGCTTCCATAGCCTCAAGACTTCTTTGTTGATCGGGCCAAGCTGCCACTGGGTTTCCACCGTTTGATATTAAGGCTCGAATCTGGCCTTCACCAGGCTCAATTATTTCTTGAGCTAGTGTCGTGCAGGGCATTTCGCCGCCATATCCTCTGAGGCCTCTGAATCTGCTCTTTGGTCCTGAGAGTGGGTTAAATGGACCCAATACCTGAGCTCGTTTGGTGGTGTCTGGTTGAAGAAGGCTTCTACTTTCAGCAATTTGACCAGCCCTTAGCCAACGGCCACAAATAACGTTCATGCATATTACTAGGTGTTCCATGAGACTTGGATAGGGCGACATTGATGGACCAGTCCCAGTTCCTGCTGTACCTGTTGGGCCTTCGGCAAAAAGTTTTGCCGCTTTTAAGATGTCTTTTTTATCGACATCGCATCGTTTAGCTGCGAAGTCGGCAGTGAAGTTTTTCGTCGCTTCAGCAAGGCGCTCAAGGTGCTCTGCTTCGATCCACTGTTCGCAGAATTCATGATCATGTAAACCTTCAGTAAGGATAATGTTTATGAAAGCTGCAAGGAGTGTGGGGTCCTCTCCTGGTCTTATCTGAAGGTGAATATCTGCTTGCGTTGCTAGCTCGGTTCGTCGTGGATCAACGACAATCAACTTGAGGCCCTCTTCTTTTCTATCTCGTAAAGTTGTAAACGGGTTGGTACCTTGTAGACCGCCAAAGGGAGCAAAACTTGAAACCATTGGGTTATATCCAATAGCTAGTAACACATCTATTTCAGAGAAATTTTGAGGACCAGCTTCCCATACTCCTGCCCTCATAGCAGCTGTTCGTTTCATCGGCTGGTCTATTGTGACTGACGTATAATAACTAATGGATTCAATTGCTTTGTGAAAGGCTCTTGCTACTGGATCAGATGGGGCATTTTGGTACCCTCCTGTTCCTGTATAGGTCGCTATGGCATTTGGACCATGATCTTCAATAATTGATTGCATTTTTTGTGCAATTTCATCTAATGCTTGCGTTGATGAAATCTCTTCGTAGTGGCCATCTCCCATTCTTTTGAGCGGGTATCGAATTCGACTTGGACTATGTATTTGCTCGGGAATCTGTCTTCCTTTGACACACGTATAGCCTTCAAAGAGAGGGTCATCGTCTACGCCTAGCACCTTCGTGACTTTGTTATCAATGAATTCAACATCAACTGGGCATGCGGCGTGGCAAATACGGCAGAATGATCTTTTTGTCTCAACTTTCATCAAATATTACTTTCGATTTCTGGGTCCAAGCAGTTACTAACATTAACTTAGCCGATGACTCGCATCAATTCTCTTAGCTGAGAGCCAAATGCAGAGTTCTGGGTCGGCTTCATATAAATCACCTTCAATCCATTGTCCTTCTCCAGTAAAGATTCCTGTAACCCCATCTTGAGAAGTCACTTTCACTCTATTCTCGCCAATACTTTGGTAAAGGGCTCTTGAGAAGCCGTGACGCAGGCCTGCTTTTCCTTCCATCAGATTTTTCCTCTGGTGACGTACTCGCTAATCAGGTCTTGTCTCCAACGGATAATTGCTTCTTGGTACCTTGACAGAAGAACGCCATCACGCCGAAGCACTTTAAGCCCTTGGTGAACTCTGGCCATATTAAAGGTGTCTTGTTCCGCCACCATCGCTAACTTCTCTAATTCAACAGCATCTGTCCATGGGGCGTCGGGCCCTAGTTTTGTTTCTGATGCAGTTGGGGGTCTTTCGCCTTTGAATGGTGAAAGGTAAAAAATTTCGAATATGCAGCTTTCATGATCATCACCGTTTGGGCGGAAACGATAGAAAATTCTGTTAAATGCCCCCCAAGGCATAAAGTTTGGAAAAATTGTATATACCCAAGCATCTAGGAATTCAGCATCGGTAAGGTCGTCAACTCGGTCGCCGAAAGATTCTCTGAATCGCTCTCTTCCGACTCTAGCCAGAGCAGTTCTCATTGTTTCGCCTTCATTAAATTCAATTGGTAAAGGTTCCCCTTCTCGAACATCTAAAGCATCGCGAAGCATTTCTTCCTCGCTTGGGGTGTAGGGAAGTAGCGGACATGGAATACCTTTAGGGCTAATATTTCTCGCTGTGTTCCCCCATATGTCAACTTGGCTTTGCGGGTCACCTGTGTAGCTCATACCTTGCGGGTGAGTGGCATTTACGTGGAAACCTTCACTGAAGGCTTCATTAGCTATTTTCCAATTGCAATTTACTATTTTAGAGACATGAGCTTGGATGTACCTGTTCTCTAAGTCCCATCGCTTAAAATGTTCCTGTATCTCATCACCTAGAAATTCATCCAAGGATTCGGCATCTGGGTCCGGATTAATGAAAACAAAACCAGCCCATGTTCCTACCTTTACCTCTGGAAGAACCATATCTTCTGACCTAGTTACGAGATGTGGAAAGTCCCAATCGGCAGGAACATGTTTCAGTTGGCCGTCTAAATGCCAAGCGAAACCATGGTACGGGCATCGGAATTCGGAACAACGGCCGTCATATGTTTTCAATAGACGCCCACGATGGAGACAAACATTGGGGTATGCCTTTATCTCTTCATCAGAAACTCTCGTTACTAGAAACGACTGGTCAGCTATTTCATAAACGATATAGCTCCCAACATCTGGAATATGTTCTTCCCTACAAGCAAATTGCCAAACCTTGCTCCATAAGTATATTTTCTCTTTCTCATGCCACTCTCGTGAAATATATCTATCCTTAGGAATGTCACTGAATCCATTAAGGTACGGGGATTCAGATCGCAAGAACTCAGGAACCGGTTTGCTGTCAAGGTCAAGAACATCTTGCCATGTAGGTCCAGGGCTTCTTGCCAAAGAACTTTCATCACTTAATTTATCGATCATCACTCCCCCGTAACACTCGAACAAAAAAAAGCCTAGACTTAAACTGTAGTTTAAGAAAATTCTGTTGCATTGGAGAATGATGGATTATAAGTTTCTGGACGTTCAAATTTCTGGTGGCGTTGCAATTGTTACGATAAATAGGCCTGAAGTTCTTAATGGTCTTCATCCCGAGTCACATCAAGAGATGGAGGCTATTTGGGGGGACCTAGAAGAGAACGGTGATGTCAAAGCGGCTGTATTGACTGGAGCCGGTAAAGCCTTTTGTGCTGGTGGAGACTTGAAGGATATGGAAACTCGTCTGGATGAAGACCCTAATGGAGGTTCGGGGATTTCTGCTGCTTCGGCAAGAAGAATTGTTTACAGTTTATTGGATTTTGAGAAACCTCTTATTGGCGCTATCAACGGACATGCTATTGGTTTAGGAGCAACACTTGGATTACTTTGTGACATTGTAATTTCCTCTGATAGGGCTAAGTGGGGTGATCCACATATCAATATTGGGCTTGTTCCAGGCGATGGGGGTCTAGCTATCTGGACAGTACTCATTGGGCCGAATAGGGCTAAAGAAATGATGATGTTGGGTTCAACTATTGATGCTTTGACAGCTCAACAAATGGGTCTACTCAATCATGTTGTTCCTGAAGATGATGTTTTGGAGGAGGCAACCTCGTTAGCTAGCCAACTTGCTAATGGGCCTCAGGTCGCATTGCGTGGAATAAAGGTTTCTGTGAATAACTGGCTGAAAGCACAATTCTCTTCTTTGTTTGAAGTTAGTTTGGCTGCCGAGTTGCAATCTATGGACCATTCTGACTTTGCAGAAGGAGTCAAAGCAGCTTTGGAAAAGAGAAATCCTAACTGGCAGTAGAGCAATCTTTGTGTAAGAGATTCTCGAGACTACATAAATAGATTTGTTATCTAAGCTTTCATAAATGATGGGTTTGTGGGGAACTATCCATCTGTTTCTTCTGGTGCTCTTAGAAATTTGGGGGGCGTCCCTCACTAAAAGATTTTATTCCCTCTTCATGTTCTGTTGATTGGAAACACTCTAATAAGTTACTGCGACTTATTTCTTGGTGTTCCAAAACAGGGCGATATAACCCTTCGTAAAGTAATTTTTTCGCTAGTTTGTGTGATGATGGGGCACCGTTGAGGTACTTTTTAGCTTCTGCTATTGCCGCTGCCATAAGTTGGTCAGGGTCTACTATTTCACTGACATAGCCTATTTCTAGAGCAGTAGAAGCGTTCAGCCATTCGCCTGAATATAGCAACTTTAAAGCATTTTGTATTCCAATTTGTCTTGGGAGAAGCCAAGTTCCAGCTCCTGTATCGGGAATTAAGCCCCTATGAGCAAAGTTCCACGCGAAACGGGCATTCGATGAGACTATTCTGATATCGCAGTGGCTCGTCCATTCGGCGCCCATGCCAACAGCAGGGCCATGGACAGCAGCTATTATAGGAAGAGGGCAAGAAGTTATGTTCCACCACCCATTTTCATCGTGAGTTGGAACTTTGATTCCTCGGTTTTCTGGTGGAATATCTGAAAGGAAATTTAGATCAATTCCAGCACAAAAGGCATCTTCAGCCCCAGTTAGTATGACTACCCGTGCTTCTTCTTCAGCAGTAATGAGGTGCTGATACATCTGCTCTATCATTGGATAAGTCATGGCATTTTTTCGACTTGGGTTATTAATGGTTATGCATGCTATTCCGTCTTCATCACATGTGTAATCTGTCGATGCCATGACTTTACCTTAGACCAATTTCAAGAATATGAGATAGGAGTATGCACTTATTCGCTTCCAGCCCCTGCTAGACCTTGAGCATGGCAATTACACCGGTAGTAGGCACCTTGGCTTACATTCATGATGAGGAAAGCGACCAAGTTCTTATGATACGCAGGGACGCTAGGCCAGATGATGACCACTTCGGTAAGGTGAATGGCTTGGGAGGGAAAGTTGAAAAAGATGAAAACATTTTGTTTGGCATCGAAAGAGAACTCTTAGAAGAAGCAGGAATTACGATTATCAAAAATGAGCTTCGTGGGGTAATCACGTGGACAGATTTTGGTCCTAAACGGGAGGACTGGTTAGGATTCATCTTCCTTGTTACTAAATGGGAAGGATCGCCCAAATCATTCAATGATGAGGGGTCTTTGGAGTGGGTTCCCAGATATCAGCTTCTAGATGCTTGTAGCACTGATCCAGCTATACAGCGGAAGTCTGAGCTTCCTATTTGGGAAGGAGATAAGCATTTCATTCCACTCATTTTTGATTCTGATCCACGCGTATTCTATGGAGTCATGCCTTATGAGGGAGAAATATTTAAGGGCTGGGATTACAAACGCCTCTAGGTTAATCTAATTGTTCTTTTAGTGCTTCTAGGAGAGATATTATTGCTGGGCTTTGCGCTGCATTTTTTCGAGAAGCGACGATCAAGTTCCTTGTCCCTAGGATACTGCTAGGAATTAACGGCCTAGGTCCGGCTTCTGCTTGGACATTAGGGAGCACAGTCCACCCTATACCTAGATTAACCATCTCTTTAAGCACTTCAGGTTGTGGTGAATCAGCTACAACGTTAACGGAGGACCCGCGTTCTTTGAGAGCAGCAGAAATTATTTTACGCGTATTTGAACTTTCGGGGAAGAGCACCCAAGGACCCCATTCGCTTGGCGGTCCTAATGGTCCTCCACCAGGTTTATAGATAGAAAGAGTTTCCGTTAGCAAAGGTTCAATTTCAATACCTTTAATCTTTTCTTCAGGTTCGATACACACGATTAGGTCCAATTGCCCACCTTGTAGCGCTTCGACTAAGGGGCGAGAGGGACTCACTTTTAAGTGGAAATTAAGTGAAGGGTGATCATTTCTGAAGTCTTTTAATACCCCTTGGAAATAATTCACAGCTGCTATGTCGATCATACCTATCCGAATCGTTCCTTCATCTGCATTTCTCATTCGGTCAGACCATTTAGCTAAATCACTTGTTAACGAAATGACCTGTCGAGCATGATCCAAAAGAATTTCTGCATTTGGATGAAGCATTCGCCTTCGTCCAACTCGATCAAATAACGGTACGCCAACTCTTCGTTCTAATTCTGCGAGCCCTTGTGAAAGCGCCGATGGGGTAACTCCGACAGCATCTGATGCATCTGCCCATGTATTTTCTTCAGCAACAGCTATCAGATACTCAAGTTGTCTTATCGAAAGGTCGGGTAAGTTATGCACACCTCTACATAATAGTTTAGTTTTTCTTAACAATAAACCTTTAATGTTTATTATTGCTAATATCGGTTCATGACTTCAAGAAACATAAAATCATCTCAAGGTAAACTAGGCATACTAACACCAGGCATGGGGGCAGTAGCTTCAACTTTCATCGCAGGAGTTCTTGCCGCAAGGAAAGGATTAAAGCCGCCTATTGGGTCTATCAGCCAAATGGCACACATTCGCCTTGGAACAAAGGAAGAAGGAAGAAATCCTTTAATTAAAGATTTCGTTCCTCTAGCAGAACTAGACGATCTCGTATTCGGGGGATGGGATCCAATTTCCCCAAACGTTCTTGAAGCAGCCCGAACTGCTGGCGTACTGGAAGGAGATGACCTCTCTGAGATTTCTAGTGAATTAGAAGCAATTATCCCGATGGAGGCCGTTTTCAATAAAGAGTGGGTTTCCCGCCTAGACGGTGTCCGCGTTAAAGATCTAGAAAGTAAATGGGATCAAGCAGAAGCACTGATTCGAGACATAGCGAATTTCAAAGAGGAAAACGGCTGTGACCGTCTTGTAATGGTTTGGTGCGGCTCAACAGAGGCCTTTCAAGAACCAACGGAAGTCCATGCTTCCGTTGCCGCTTTTGAAGAAGGGTTGAGAAATAATGACCCTAATATTTCTCCAAGTCAAATATATGCATACGCAGCCCTGCAAAGTGACGTTCCGTTTGCAAATGGAGCGCCCAATTTAAGCTGTGATCTGGATTGCATCGTTGAACTTTCAAAATCACGAGGCGTTCCGATAGCAGGAAAAGATTTCAAAACCGGCCAGACACTAATGAAAACTCTTCTAGCACCGGGATTCAAAGCGCGAATGCTTGGACTGGAAGGCTGGTATTCAACCAATATTCTCGGAAATAGAGATGGAGAAGTGCTTGATGCTCCAGAAAACTTTAAGTCCAAAGAAGTCTCTAAATTAGGGGTTTTGGATACTATCTTGCAACCTGAGCTTTACCCTGACCTTTACGGTGATATCCATCACGTTGTGAGGATCAACTATTACCCACCTCGAGGCGATAATAAGGAAGGTTGGGACAATATCGATATCTTTGGCTGGTTAGGCTACCCAATGCAAATAAAGGTTGACTTCCTTTGCCGAGATTCTATTCTTGCGGCCCCAATTGTTCTTGACCTCGCACTGTTCATGGATTTGGCTCATCGTGCCGGTGAGTCCGGGGTTCAAGAATGGCTAAGTTTCTATCTTAAAGCTCCACAGTCATCCACGGACAGCGGGCCTGAGCATGACCTGTTCATCCAACAAACAAAATTAAAAAATACGCTGCGCGAATGGATGGGCGAAGAGCCTGTTACACATAGTGAAGCAGGGTAGCCGTAAACCCTGATTTAAGGAATTGAACCACCAGCTTTAATCCAACTAGCAAACACGCTTTCAGCTTCCTGAGGGTTATAGACATCTTCCTCGTAGCTCCATTGACCATTGCCTGCATAATGCAGGATGACGTGAACATTAAAAGAATAATCCACCCCGCTTTCAGATGGGTCCGGAAGACAGTTTGGTACTAATGCGATAACACGATTTCCATCAATGATGTAATGGTCAACGGGAAAAGTCATTTGCGGGAAAGGACCCATTGTTGAAGTAATCCATTCTTTAATCTCCGATCTTCCATCGAATTTTCCGTAATGATGCTCAAAATACCTTGCATCCTCCGTAAATTGGTCTGCCCACTGAGACCAGTCTCCTGTCTGAACAGCAATTTCTCCTCTCCGAACGTATTTACGAAATTCTTCCTCTATCTCTTCTCTTGAAATAGGAGTGTTAGGAACCTCAGGGGCCCAACCCTCAATGCCACGTAAAGTACTATCCGCAGGGGTTTCTATTCGCCCACCATCGTTAAACCACTCCTGCCATACACGTTCTGCATCAATAGGGTTATAAAAATCTTCTTCGTAATCCCATAGGCCATCTCCGGCATACCGTAGGTATGTTGTGTTGGGGAAGCCGTACCGCTTTCCTTCCCCTGTCGGATCTGGGAGATTGTTCCAAATATACAAGGCCACCCTGCCGTCTTCAATTGCCCACCATTCCATCCACATAGAAATATTGGGGTAGTCCTTCATGGTCGAAACTATCCATTCAGAAATTTCCTTCCTTCCACGAAATTCCCCAAGATAATGTTCTACGTATTTTGCATCAGGCGTAAATAAAGAAGCCCAAGACTCCCAATCATGATCAATAACCCCGCGCTTCCTGTATTCTTCGAATGCAACGACAACCTCATCATCTTTGAACATTTATAACTCCCAGCCTCTTTGTCCATATGAGTAAGATTTTCACAACAAGCATAAAAACTCAAGATTGATATCTGTTGTTTCGGCAAAGGGTCGAAATCTGATGTAAAAATAAAGATATGATAATTGTTGTTTCTCCTGCCAAAGCCCTCGACTTTGAAACTCCATGGGCGACTCAAAAAAATAGTAAACCCGCCTTGATCAAAAGAAGTGAAGAGCTTGTTGATGTACTTTCAAAAAAGTCGCCTGATGAACTTGGGTCTCTTATGTCTTTGTCGGATAGTTTAGCTGAATTAAATTTTGAAAGGTATCAGGACTGGAGCACCCCTTTCACGAAAAGCAATTCCCGACCAGCAATACTTTCCTTCAACGGCGATACATATACGGGATTGAACGCCACAGACTCGTTTTCAGAAGAAGACTATGACTACGCACAGAATACGTTGAGAATACTGTCCGGCCTATACGGAGTCCTTAGACCGCTTGACTTGATCCAACCATACAGACTTGAAATGGGCACCAAATTAGAAACTGATCACGGAAAAAATTTATATGAATTCTGGGGCAATTCTTTAACCAACTCTCTAGCCAAAGCCCTCAATGCCAGTCCTGGAGAAGAAGTTCTTGTTAACCTTGCCTCAACTGAATATTTTAAATCAGTACATGTTAATGAACTACCCTGTTCTGTGGTGACACCCACATTCCTCGATAGAAAAGACGACGGGGACTACAAAACCGTGAGTTTCTATGCAAAAAGAGCTAGGGGTTCAATGGCTTCTTGGATTATCCGAAACAGGATTTTGGAATCCAAACAGCTTCAAGCATTCGCTGAGAACGGGTATAAATTTTGTTCAGAAAGATCAAATGACCTGTCGCCAGTATTCATCAGAACTAACTCGTAGACGAGAATTTTATGACCGTGAAAGTTGGTATCAACGGCTTTGGTCGAATGGGAAGGCTAGTCGTTCGAGCTCTTTCACATCATAAAGAAGTTCAAATAACTCACGTAAATGAAATTAACTGCGATGCAAGGACTGCAGCGCATCTGATGCAATTTGATACTGTCCATGGAACATGGAAACGCGAAGCCCATGAATCAGAGGGAAATCTTATTTTGAATGAGTCTGCGGTGAGGTACACACAAATCGCCAATCCAGGAGATGTCGCATGGGAAGAAACTGACGTATCGATCATCATCGAGTGCACTGGGGCATTTAGAACAGTTGAAACTTTATCTAACTATTTCGGCCGAGGAGTTAAAAAAATTGTTGTAGCTGCTCCGGTTCATGATGATTCCGTATTGAACATCGTGATGGGCTGCAACGAACACCTTTATGACCATACGCAATTTGATATTGTGACTGCAGCTTCATGTACAACGAATTGTGTCGCTCCGGTTGTTAAGGTTCTACAGGATAATATCGGCATTGAGAGCGGACTAATAACGACTATCCATGCACCTACAAACACTCAGGTAATAGTCGATAAGCCACTTGAGGACCCAAGGCGGGCCCGCTCAGCATTAAATTCCCTGATCCCAACTTCCACCGGTTCCGCATCCGCCATTACTCGTATTTTTCCAGAACTTCAAGGGAAACTTGATGGGCTTGCAGTCAGAGTGCCTGTTCTTAACGCTTCTCTGACAGATTGTGTTTTCTCTTTACAATCGAAAGTCAGCGTTCAAGAGATAAACCACTTATTCAAACACGCCTCATCAAAGGAATTACAGGGAATTCTTGGCTTTGAAGATAGACCTCTTGTTTCAGCAGATTTTGTTAATGATAAGCGGTCTGGAATTGTTGATGGACTATCGACAATGACCCTTCCAAACGGACTTACCAAAATCCTAATTTGGTACGATAACGAATACGGCTATGTCCACCGAATGGCAGAATTAACAGCGAAAATTTCAAGCGACCTATGATCAGAAAAGAATGAGAACTAAGACTTACGGTCTCGTAACTGGTGCTTACTGGAGCTTGACTTTGACAGATGGCGCCCTACGAATGGTCGTGCTTCTTCATTTTCATGAACTTGGCTTTGGGCCAGTTGAGCTTAGCTTCCTCTTTTTATCATATGAGTTTATGGGGGTACTAACGAACTTATTTGGAGGAATAGTTGGATCAAAGTCTGGTTTAGAGCAAACTTTAAAAGCTGGACTTTGCATTCAAATATTCGCTCTCGTTGCGATTTCCTTTGTTGATCCAAGCTGGGGAAAAATCTTTTCAGTAATTTTCGTCATGACCTGCCAAGCCTTCTCAGGTGTTGCCAAAGACCTCACTAAAATGAGCTCTAAGAGCGCGATTAAGTTTATAGTGCCAGAGGATGACACTGGAAAGGGGCAATCTCGACTTTTCCGTTGGGTTGCGGTTCTTACAGGATCCAAGAATGCTTTAAAAGGGGTTGGATTTTTCGTCGGTAGCGCTCTGCTATCATCTTTGGGATACAGGCCTTCTCTTCTTCTATTAGCTGCCCTTGTTGCGGCCGCATTGATTGCTGTTTTAACGCAACTCCAAGAAAATATTGGGAAGTCTAACAAACCTCTTCCTGAACGAATTTGGGCATCAAGTTACCCTGCGGTTAATCGACTGTCCATTGCTAGATTTTTTCTTTTTGGTTCAAGAGATATTTGGTTCGTTGTAGCGTTACCTATTTTTCTTGATGAAAGTTTAGGCTGGTCATTTGAGGGAATTGGAGCTTTCCTTGCAGCCTGGGTTATAGGTTACGGCATTGTTCAAACGAGTGCCCCTTCCATTATAAGAATTCGGAGTTCAGCCGGCGAGATTCAAACTTCAGCACGGCTTTGGTCCTTCGTATTATTGATCTTTACTGGTTTATTAGCTGTGTTGGTTGCAAGTGATATTGGGAGAAACATTACTGTGATCATAGGCTTATTATTTTTTGGTGTTCTCTTTGCGCTTAACTCCTCTCTTCATTCGTACCTGATCCTTGCTTTTACCGAAGATGACAATGACATAGCTATTAACGTGGGTCTGTACTATTCTGCCAACGCTATTGGTAGGTTATTTGGGACTTTGTTATCTGGATTAACGTACCTTTGGGGTGGCTTAACTGCAGCATTGTTCACATGTTGCGGTTTTTTAGTTGCAAATTGGATGATCTCATTCACATTTCCTAAAGAGATCAGTTCAAGCGCTCGGTAGAGGCGTTAACCCAAAAACCCTATTTCAAGTACTTGAAATTGAGAATCATGCTTCGCTATCGAGAATTGAAGTGAGGGGTGAAAGCCGTACGGATAACTTATTGCATCACCAGTTTTAAAAGTTTCCTTACGACCTCCAACTTCTATTTCTGCAGAACCATCTGTTACGAACCACATAATGAAGGAAAGCTTATTTTCGGATATCTCGAAAGACGGAGTTAGCTTCTTTTCACTACCTTTATGTCCACAAATTTTATTCACCCACCCTATGTTTCCTGATGCGGCTGCTATTGGTGTCATGTATACATTCAAAGAATCGGATTTTTGATATACCATTTCCTCGCATGATTCAGAGCTGCTGTGCGAGAAATGTTGGCCAAGGAAATAACGCTGTTCCTTTTCAACACTGTTTGGCAGCTTCATGCCAAAATCGGAAAATGTTGCATGGTCTGAGGGAGAAGTAAACTCTACCACTTCAAGGTCATTGAATGATTCCAAGACTTGATGCCGAATTCCTGGTGGTTGAAGGATGTAATCCCCTTTCTCGAACAGAAATGGTTCGCCTTGATCTTCGTAGACTAATTTCGCAGCCCCGTTGATGCAAATAAGAGTTTGAAAGGAGACGTCGTGATAATGCACCCAGTCTTTGACTTTTCCGCTTCCCTCTATCCTAATCTGTGAGGCTATAAGCATTTCATTATGTGCCCCAATTAATGACCGGTAAGACATCCCTGCACGGCCATGCACCCAGTCAGCATTTTCCGAGAGAGACAGGTTAATGATTGGCTCACGATTCTCTCTTTGCTTGTAATTTCTATTTGCCAAAACATAATTCACTCTGGTGCCATTTGGACCTACTAAATTTGTTCCTACTAGTGACTGATCTTCAACTGGAATTTCAATGAGAAGTGGCGGGCTCTCTGCTTTCTTATCAAGTGCGATAGTGAATTGTTCTCGTGTGAGGACAGCATAATCAGGGTCATCTGCAGGAGAAATCATGGCTATTCTAAACTCGAGGGTATTCACAAAAAAATTAAGGCCTGATTGGAAATCAGGTGCAGCAACTATTGACCTGATTGATTTTGCTTCAAGATTTGCGTCAACAGTAGATTGCATGAAAATAGTATCCTTGCCCTTATTGAGACTAAGGCTGAGAAGTAACCTAGTCATCTGCATTTACGATACCGTTACATTCAAAGCATTAGATTTGAATACTGATATTGATTCATGATTAAGAAAAAGCCACTTATAGGGATTACGGGAAGTCGACGCAAAGGAGAGAACTTGCGTGACGGTCTGGAAGTCATGAACGACCTATCCTTCGAGGCGTACTGGGTTGACGATGCCGAATGCATAATCGCTGCGGGCGGAATCCCAGTATTTCTTCCGTTAAGTCTTGACCCTGAGGAGTTTATTCCACGTCTTGACGGGATACTCATGAGTGGAGGTGCCGATATAGATCCACGGCAGTATGGGGCTGAACCTGCACCTGAATTAGAGTCAATTGAACCTATTCGTGATGAATTTGAATTGAAATTGTTAAAAGAAGCCTACGAGAGTGAGCTACCAATTGCTGGAATTTGCCGTGGTCTGCAAATTCTTAACGTTTACGCCGGTGGGACACTATTTCAAGATATTCCGACACACTCAGTTCGTGATCAACCTCCTTTAAGTTGCGTGCACAAAGTAACTTTTGATGATGGTTCGATTCTCGCAGAGTTGTATGGCCGTTCGATGGAAGTAAATTCTCTACATCATCAAAGCATCGCTAAACTCGGCGATGGGTTTATAGCGGCAGGAATCGCAGATGATCAGGGGATCGAAGCCATAGAGCATTGCGAACTTCCCATTCTCGCTGTTCAGTGGCATCCTGAAATGTTAATTACCAGAGATAGTGACCCTCTCTTCAGATGGCTAATCGAACATTCTTCAGAGAATCTCTAAGTATTTTGGGGGAATCCTAAATCCACTTGACTAGTTGTGGGGTCAGGCCAGCGACTTGTTATAACTTTTTGTTTTGTAAAGAAGTGCATTCCTTCTGGGCCATACATAGCTGTGTCCCCAAAGAGAGATTCATCCCAACCACCAAATGAGTGGTATCCAACTGGGACAGGTATCGGAACATTAATCCCCACCATTCCAGCCTGAACGTTCTTCTGAAATTGCCTTGCAGCTCCTCCATCACGAGTAAATATCGCAGCTCCATTGCCATATTGGTTCATTTTAATCATCTTCAATGCCTCATCAAATGTCTGCACTCTTACAACAGATAGAACTGGGCCAAAGATTTCATCACGGTATACTTCCATGCCAGTTGTAACATTATCCAAAAGCGTTACTCCAACAAAGAACCCCTTCTCACTAGTGGAGTAACTGCTCCCATCTGAAACGACTGTTGCGCCTTCTGCTTTTGCAGACCTTACGTAATCAATAACTCGGTTCTTATGTTCTTGACTTATGAGCGGGCCCATTTCTGAATCAGGATTCATTCCTGAGCCGATCTTTAATTTATCAATTCTTTGTGAAATGGCGTTGACTAAACTGTCTCCTATATCCCCAACAGCAACGACAACTGAAATAGCCATACAACGCTCTCCAGCAGAACCATACGCTGCCGATACGGCCGCATCGGCCGCAAGATCAATGTCAGCATCAGGGAGCACAACCATGTGGTTTTTTGCACCTCCTAATGCTTGGACTCTTTTACCATTAGCTGTTCCTGACTTATAGATGTGTTTCGCAACAGGTGTTGAACCCACGAAACTTATAGCGTCTACGTCTTCATGAGTTAGTAGTTGATTAACTGTTTCGGGTCCACCATTGACCAAATTAACTACACCATTTGGGAACCCGGCTTCACCTATTAGCTCAACTATGAAGTCCGGTGCAGATGGGTTCCGATCTGATGGTTTAAGCACAAAAGTATTGCCACAGGCTACGGCGTTCGGGAACATCCACAAAGGAACCATAATAGGAAAGTTAAAGGGTGTTATTCCTACACAGACACCAACTGGCTGCCGAATCGTGTATACGTCAACTCCGGATGAAGCTTGCTCGCTATATGAACCCTTTAGGGTCTCAGCAAATCCGCATGCATATTCAATATTCTCAATCCCACGTGCTACTTCGCCTCGGGCATCAGTCAGCACTTTTCCATGTTCTTCTGTAATAAGTTCAGCGATCTTTTGTTCATTCTCTACTACGAGATTTCTAAATTTGTATAAAAGCTTTGTTCTTGTAGCAATCGATGTGTCGCTCCATTCTTCAAACGCTGATTTTGCTGCTTGCACTGCACGATCTATCTCCGCAGGAGAAGCAATTTGGATTTCTGCAGCTTTCTCACCTGTGGCTGGGTTCAAAACGTCCTGTGTATTGAGGTCACTGGAATCAACACTTTGACCGTCTATGCGGTGTTGTATGGAACGCATTAGTTCCTCTCGTTCTTTCTTATTGTGCTTTCATGCTAAAGGGCAAAGCGATGTTTGGTAACCCAAAGACAAGAAGCGTTATCTAATTAGTCACACCTTCGCGACTCTAAGAATAGTTGGGGGCAAGGCTCACACCTTGCCCCCAAATTTTGAGCTTTTAACCTTTAGCCTCGACAAAGGCATCTGCAAAGTTAATTTCAAACTCTCCAGTATCTTCAATTGATTCAAGAGATTCAATACCGCCTGCATAACGGGCTGGATCTCTAACGAAATCGAGAAGGTCGTCATAGTATCCGTCAGGATCTTCAGCCATTAAGTCAAGGGCCGCTTGGTTAGGCGTATCGTAATAGTTCCAATCAGATAATGCCGCTCCTTGCTCTGCGCTTAGTAACCAATTGATAAAGGTGTGAGCAGTACATGGATGCGGGGCATCAAACACGACGGCCATATTATCTATCCAACGAGTTCCGCCTTCTTCGGGAACAAAGTAAAGATAATCTTCATAATTGTCTTGCTCAAGGAATTGAACGAACATATCACCTGAGTAGCCATGGCCAATTACTGTTTCACCTTGCGTAATAAATTCATCAGCTGAGTCTGTATTAAATGCTGCTAGGCGACTTGCAGTGCTCTTTAATAATTCCTTAGCTTCGTTAAGTTCATCTTCACTTGTGGAATTAAGTGAGTACCCAAGATATTTGAGTGCTGCACCCATTGTTTCGCGTGGGTCATTAAGGAGTTGGATCTGCCCATCAAAGTCACCTGAGATAGCAGGGTCAAAGATTAAACCCCAAGATCGAGGAAAATCTGTGCCGACTTCGGCAGTATTAACAGCAATGCCTGTAGTACCCCACTGGTAAGGCACGGAGTGCGATCCGTCTGGGTCATAATAAAGACCACTAAAGTCATCAGAAATATTGGAAGCGTTTGGAATAACATCAAAATTCAATGGTTGTATTTTTTTAGCTTCAATAAGAATGGAAACCATGTAATCTGAAGGAACTATGACGTCATACCCTGAGTTTCCTGCAGAAATGATTGGCTGCATTGCTTCGTTGGAGTCATAGACGTCCATAGTTGCATTGATTCCATATTCTTCTGCAAATTCAGCAAGTTGCTCTTCATCTATGTATTCTGCCCAGTTATATAGAGCTAGATCTCCATCTACCTCATTTAATTCGCATGATGCTTTTTCTTCATCATCACTTCCGCCACATGCTGGTATGGCTAACAGCGCAAACGCTGCAACAGCCGCAACAAAGCGGAGCTTTGTATCTTTTCTCATAAATACCCCTTTCGGCCTTAAGGCCATCTTCTGAGATCTTAATCTCATACGCTGTGTCTTGCACGCTCAGCAAATAACGATAGGACAACAAGAATCATAGATGCTAGTAACATAATCACCGAAATTGAATTAATGGCTGGCGTGACTCCTTTTCGGATAAGCCCAAAAACATAAACCGGAAGTGTTGTCCATCCGGGGCCTGTCACGAACTGTGTAATAACTACATCATCAAGTGAAAGTGTCATTGCCAGTAATGCACCTCCAGCAATACCGGGAAGGATTTGAGGAAATGTCACATATCTGAATGCTTTCCAACGCGATGCGTACAAATCCACAGCTGCTTCTTCTAAATCCGTATCCATTCCTGTTAATCGAGCTCGAACGACAACTGAGACGAAACTTATGTTAAAGGCGATATGACTAATAACTATTGACCAAAACCCTTTACGTAGTTGAAAGCCAAAGGCCATGTCTAGCAATTCAAAGAACTCTCCGAAGAACAGTAGCAACATAACGGCCATGGTGACGTCGGGAATAATTATGGGCAAGTAAAGTAAGGCATCAAATACTTTTTTTCCTCGAAAAGTAAATCTTTCAAGTGCCAAAGCAGACATTGTCCCCAAAATGACTGAAACAAACGTAACAACTACAGCTATTTTGACTGAATTAGAGAGTGCTCCTTGCGCGTTTGAACTATTGAAAAACTCCTGATACCAATCGAGAGTAAAACCTCCCCATATGCCTACATTTCGGTTATTGCTGAAAGAGAACAGGACTAACAGCGCAATGGGCGCATAAAAGAAGAAGTAAACGAACCATCCATTTATATGCAGCGCTAACTTAGCCCAACCACGCGGCTCAACTGCGGTGCTCATAGTGTCCTTCCACCTTTACGAAAATATATGACTGTGCCTACAAGCATGATTGCCATCAGAACAAACGAAAGTGCTGCTCCGAATGGCCAATTTCGAGCTGTTAGGAACTGGGTGACGATATAGCTTCCCAATAACGTTGTTTTGGCTCCCCCAAGTATTTCTGGCGTGACGTAAGCACCCATGCTTGGAATAAACACCAAAATTGATCCTGCTATTACTCCTGGCATTGAGAGTGGGAGAAGAACGTTCCGAAATGATTGCCACGCTGAGCCGTATAAGTCCCTACTCGCTTCAATAAGTTGACCATCAATGCGTTCAATTGCTGCATACAAAGGAAGAATCATAAAAGGTAGATAACCATACACAAGGCCCAAAACTACTGCTTTTTGACTAAAGAGAAGTTCTTGAGTTCCAAGGCCAAGAAATTCTGTTGTTTTTGTCAACGGCCCATCATTTCCAAGGATCACCCTCCATGCGAAATTCCGTACTAAGAAATTGGTCCAAAAGGGAATCATGACAAAAACTAACATGACATTTCGTATTGCCGGTCGCCTCGTCGCCAAGAAGTAAGCAAACGGGTAAGCAATGAGGAGACAGATAACTGTGGTTAGGAATGCGAGCCAAAGCGAGCGAAACAATATAGTTCGAACGATGGGTTCAGCTATTCTCTCATAACTTTCAAGGTTCCAACCTGATAAATCAGTTCCTCCGAAACGATTACGAGTTGCGAAACTGTAAACAAGAACGATAATTAGAGGAATAACAAAAAAGATAATTAGATAGACGTAAGACGGAAGAGCCAGCAAGAAACCTCTTCTAGATTCTTTCTTTTCAGCGACCTTTTCGAACTGTGGAGTCATTCTGTCCTCTTCTGAAGACTGGTCAGATGCAATAGCCATTAGTCAGCTACGACTGAGACGGCATCATGTTCCCAGCTAACAGTGATTGGAGTGCCAGGTTCGTATAGTTCAACACCAGTTCTGTTTTCCTCACGAACCTCAAGCGACATCCATGCAAATTGAACATTATAAACACGGGCATTCCCTAGATATGTAACGGTTTCAACTGTTCCATTGATGCTTGAAAGGGAGTCCCCGTTTTCAGTTTGCTGCGTGATAGTAGCTCTCTCCGGACGGATGCTAACTGAAATTTTTGTTCCTGGTGAAAAGTTACTGCTCGCTCTAATTGGTGTTCCGTTGGACAGAATAACTGTTTGATTATCAGAGACTGTTCCTTCAAGAAGGTTTGTTCTTCCAATAAAATCAGCCACAAATTTATTTGCGGGTGTCTCGTAAATCTCTTCTGGACTTGCTACTTGCAAAAGATTGCCTTCATGCATTACAGCAATACGGTCTGACATCGTAAGAGCTTCTTCCTGATCATGCGTTACAAATACAAAACTGATTCCAACATCTCGTTGAAGTTTCTTTAATTCCACCTGCATTTCTTGTCGAAGTTTAAGATCCAGAGCTCCTAGAGGTTCGTCTAGTAGCAGGACTTTAGGCTGATTTACTAAAGCTCTTGCGAGAGCAACCCGTTGTTGTTGCCCACCTGACATTTGTGAAGGTTTTCGATTTTCATAACCATTTAATTGTACAAGTTCGATCATTTCCATAGAGCGCACTTTTATTTCCTTCTTATCAACGCCTTTCATTTTTAGACCGAAACCAACATTATCGAGAACACTTAAATGAGGGAAAAGTGCATAATTTTGAAATACAGTGTTGACTGATCTTTTATTGGGCGCAAGAGTTCCAACCTCTTCTCCGAAAATTGAAAGGCTACCCTCAGTAGGAAATTCAAGGCCCGCAATCATTCTCAACGTGGTAGTTTTCCCACAACCGCTAGGGCCAAGCATGGAGAAAAATTCACCATCCTCAATAATCAAGTCAACATTGTCAACGGCGACAACATCTCCAAATTTCTTTGATATTGCTTTTAATTGAACCGCAGCTACCATCAAGCCCCCTTCTTAATAATACCTTCTACTAGATGTAACCAAATGGTTGTAGAACCGCTCCTGCTTTTACCGCTTGAAGGCAAATGAAGTCGTGCAGCAGTGTCGCTGCGGCAATTGCGGTTATTTCACTGACGTCATATTGTGGCGCAACTTCGACTACATCCATTCCAACTATCTCGAATTCTCCTAAAGATCGAATTGCCTCGAGAGCTTGTGCGGTGCTTAGACCTCCAGAAACGGGGGTTCCAGTACCTGGTGCAAAAGCTGGATCTAAACAATCAATGTCAAATGTTAAATATGCTTTTCTTTTCCCCACTATTTCACGAATTATGTCTATGACTGCGGGGATTCCTTCCCTGTGCACCCAAGGGGCCCCAAGCACTGTAAACCCATACGTATCGGTATTATGAGTTCTGATTCCTATTTGCACTGATGTTTTGGGATCTATTATTTCCTCGCGAATGGCTCTGAGGAACATCGATCCATGATCAAGCCTGCTGCCATCATCTTCCCAAGTGTCACAATGAGCATCAAAATGTATGAGTGACAAAGGGCCATATTTCTTCGCATGTGCTTTCAGGAGAGGATATGTTACGAAATGGTCACCTCCCATACTTAGCATCATGGTTTTAGTTTTGATGATCTCGTCTGCATGAGACTCGATAAGTTCAACGCATCTTTGTGGGTACCCATAATCAAGAAAACAATCTCCGTAGTCAGCAACCTTTAGATATGCGAATGGATCAAACCCAAAAGGGTATGCTTCAAGTTCTGCTAAGCCAACTGAGGCAGCCCGAATGGCCCTAGGCCCTAAACGTGTTCCAGGTCGATTTGAAGTTGCCATATCAAAAGGAATTCCAGTTACTGCAATATCAACATCGGCTAGGTCACGCGTATAATTTCTCCTTAGAAATGAAAGCGCCCCACCGAACGTCATTTCAGAATTCCGTCCCAGCAGGTCTTCACGACGGAAGGCTTGATCCCCTTCAATTCCTTTGCCCACGTTTAGACCTCCTTGTATTTCTGGTTTCTCCAGATGATTAAAGCTGCATAATTACCAATCTCTGGGTTCGCAATATAATTTGGCAAAGCACATACCAATTCAAAGCCATTGTTTGCTTGAAATGAGAGAGTTGAATCGTAAATAACTTTTTCTCTAACGGCAGTTATATATTCGTCTGCAGTCATTTCTTCTTTATAATTTACAAAGCCAGGCATTACTCCTCCAGCAATGATTCCTTTAAGGTTATGTGAGACACATACCTGTTTACGCAAGAGATATAGTTCGCTTCCTATCCCTTTGCGCCGGTAGTTTGGATTCACAGCTATGGACGTACCGTAATACCATTCTCCGCTTGGCACGTGTCCTGAGTTTCCATTTCCGGGCATGATGTCGTGGACTGTATGGACAGGGTTTTTCTCATCAAAGTGAACCTGAACACCTAAGCCCATAGCAACAGCTGATTGCCCGTCAAATCCGACAAAACCACCTTGAGCAAAGTCACGTGAGAGGACCTCTAACTCTTCTTTGTTATATAAATCATCTGGGTCAGAAGTAGGAAATGATGAAAGCTCGATTCCTTCCATCTCCACTGACCACTCCGGCCTGGGGTGTCTATACTCCAATCCCGATTTTTCGCCTACATGCACAATCGGTCCGTCAATCATGCTGCCAGCTAACCAGTTCGTAGTCATTATGAGATGGTTGGCCCCAACATGCCCAGAAATCTCCAGTTTCTGGTCGCATAATAGCTGCACCACTGGATTCTATCCTGTGTGGTGGTTCAGGCTTTCTACAAATTGCTTCATCATCTGCAGTTAATTTAACTAATCGTTCAAAGTCAATTACACCTTCTTCCAAGAGTTCATTTCCCCTTGCGAGTCTTAGAGTCGAATTTGCTAACAGATCTGGTGGTCGGTCAGCTTCTTCTTCTTGAGCTTGTGGGGAGACTGCGTGATTTGTATGAACGATTGGGGCCAACCCTAATTCCGTAACTATTTGAGTATTAGGCATGGCCTCGACATTAAATCCAATCCCTTTGCTATCAAGCACGAGGTAATTGTGAGCGCCAGCAAGTTTGGCTTCGCTTAAAACATGTAAAGCATTAGTCGCTGATTCCTGCCGTAGCATTGAACGGACAACAGTGGGCCAAACTACACCGACTTTTCCGGTGTTGCTGGTGAGATTATTAATTCCGACGGCAACTCCCCGACTATTCATTCCTATTTGCCCTAAACATCCTGTTGTTGTGAAAATAAGTGCAGGAGGGCAGTCGTCAGGTTCTATCCTCAGTAAGAGCACATGATCTGTTGCTGTATCATGCATGTCCCAAGTCTGGGCGAGAAACCCTTTCCCATTGGATCTGGTGTTTGGTACTAAAACTGCTGTGCAGTCATCTTCGTGCAACTCTGGAGGTGTTTCTCCACCTGTAGCGGTCCTAACCGTATCTACGAAGTCAGTGAAACCTCCGACAATTATTGCTTCGGCTGTTGAAATATTTGCTCCTTCTGCTAGTGCATTCATTTCAGCAAATAACTGAGAGTCAAAATTTTGATGTTCGGGGATCATCGATGCAGCGAGATCAATGATATCTGATTCATTCATCTGCTTTCCAGACCAGGTTCCTGAAGCTACGAGTGCCACTCTTTCTTGTACGTAGTGTTGAATCTCTTCGGCAAACTTCTTTCCATGCAAAAACCCTATTGATTCGAAAGAACCCTTTGCATCCAAGATTCGTATCTGTGGTTTTTTCATGGGCTCATAATTTCGTTGATTGCTTCTTCAGCTGTATCAATCATTTGGTCAATATCTGTATCTTCAATTATCAGCGGTGGGCAGAAGGCTAATGCCCCATTTATAGCTCTGCAGATTACTCCCTTTTCTGTCATCTTGTCTCTTACTGCTATTCCTTGTTCGGTTGTGGCTCCTGCTATTTGCCCCGCCCAGATGGCCCCAACTCCACGGACCTCGGAGAGGAGTCCATCACTTTTGAGTGCCTCAAGACCCTGCGAGATTCTGCCCCCTATGTGTTTTGCTCTTTCAACGAGGCCTTCCTTTTCTATGAGGTCTATGTTTGCGATTGCTGCGGCGCAAGCAGCTGGGTGACCGCTGTATGTGTAACCATGCATGAAAACAAAATCTGGATCTTGCTCGAATAAATCACATATTGTTCTATTGACGAGCACACCGCCCATTGGTTGATAACCGCTGGTTACGCCTTTTGCGAATGTGATCAGGTCTGGTTTCACATTATAAGTATCGGAGGCAAACCAATTCCCGGTTCTTCCAAATCCGGTAATGACTTCGTCAAAAACGAGCAAGGATCCGTTGTCATCGCATAGACGGCGGAGGCCTTCTAGGAATCCTTCGGGAGGGGGAAAAACTCCACCGGCTCCTTGCACGGCTTCGGTGATAACTCCCGCTATGTTATTCCCGTGTTCCTTGAAGATTGATGCTGCCGATTCAATATTTGTTGGGTCTATTTCTAAAACGCGTGGGAGTAAATCTCCCCACCCTTCTCTATTCGCTGGGATACCTTGAAGAGTCGTTCCGCCAATATTTACACCGTGGTAACCGCGAGCCCGCCGTAAAATAATTTGACGTTCAGGCTCATCTCGAAGAATTGCTACTTTACGCATAATTTTTATTGCTGAGTCTACGGACTCTGAACCGGAGCTACATAGAAACACTCGACCATCAGGAAAAGGTGAAACCGAGCGTATCCGTTCCGCTGCTTGATCAGATATTTGGCTCCCCATGGGGGCAAAGGTGTGATAAGAACTTAGTGTTTCAAGTTGGCTAGTGATTGCCTGGATTAATTCCGTTCTGTTATGCCCAACTTGGCAATACCAGAGGCTTCCGAGCCCGTCTATATATTCATTACCCTCGTTATCCCACACACGCACGCCTTCTGATCTCACAAGAGTACGGAAGTTATTGGAGGATGGTTTTGAAAATGGGTGTAAAAGGGCTGATGTCATTTAAACCTCCTTAACGAGCGATTTCACAAGATTACTCATAAGCAAACCCACACGCTAGTTGATACAGGGCTATAAGTTTCGTATGTCATGATGATAAGGTTACGTAAATTTATGTCTTCTTTACAAAATGCACGCGAAGCTCCTCTCTGGATGGATTCTTTTGACTGCGAATCTCCTAAACGGAAACCAATTGAAGGTCCGGTATCTGTTGATGTTGCGATTATTGGAGGTGGATATAGTGGCCTATGGACTGCGTATTACTTACTTAAGAATGATCCATCACTTCGTGTGATTGTTATTGAAAAGGAGTACTGCGGGTATGGGGCTTCTGGACGTAATGGTGGGTGGTGTGAGGGTGCCTTAGCAGGGGGCACCGAAAAATACGCTAAACGGTCAACGTTGGATGACGCTCTTCGGCTTGAGCGAACAATGTTCACAACAGTTGATGAGATACAAGACGTTCTCGCATCTGAAAGCATTGATTGTGGCTTTCATAAAGGCGGCTTCATAAGCTTGGCAAGAAACCTTCCTCAAGCAAAGAGGCAACGAGCTTCAGTGGAACTTGCTCGGAAACGAGGAATGGGTGAAGAAATCATACGACTTCTTGAAGCTGACGAAGCCCGTGCGCATGTCAATGCTACTGATTTACAGTCAGGTATTTTTTTTGCTCCTTCTGCTGTAGTTGATCCTGGGAAAATGGTTCGAGGTCTTGCTTCAGCTGTTGAAGCGAAAGGGGGAACTATCGTTGAAGGGACGACTGCTCTTTCTATCTCTCCAGGGAAAGTTGTGTGTTCACATGGTGAGGTATCAGCCAATGTAATAGTGCAGGCAACTGAAGCATATACGAGAGATATCCGAGGAAAAAAACTTGATCTACTTCCTGTCTATTCGCAAATGATCGCAACCGAACCCCTTGATGATTCGCAAATGAGTAACATTGGTCTTGAGGATCGACCAACGTTCAATGATGGTCGCTACATCGTTATCTATGGTCAACGCACTTCAGATAACCGAATCGCTTTTGGAGGTCAGGGTAAACCACCTTATCTATTTGGATCAAAGATTGATTCCAGCATTGAAAGTAATTTTCAATCACATCAGGTTGTATGGGAAAATCTCGTACGGCTACTCCCCCAATTGAGAGAAGTTGCCATCACCCATCGATGGGGAGGAACGTTAGCAATTCCACGAAATTGGCTTCCTAGTGTTCGCTTCGACAAATTATCCGGTGTTGGTTTTCTGGGCGGATATGTGGGAGAAGGCGTTGCAGCAGCGAACCTAGCGGGTAGGACAATGGCAGACTTGATATTAGAAAGACAAACTGATCTTGTTTCGCTCCCTTGGGTTGGAGTACGGTCAAGGAAATGGGAGCCTGAACCTTTAAGGTGGCTCGGTGTTCGGGCAAGTAGGCGCTTTATGGGCGCTGCTGATGTATCTGAAACGAAAACCCAAAAGACAGCACGATTAGCTATGAAGGCTGCGCATTTTCTTCGTGGGGATTAAGGTTTTTAGCTATTGATCTATTGATTTGATCGCAGCAGATATTGCTTCTATGCCTTGGTCGATTTCACTTGCAGTTGCGTTCAACATGGGAGTGATGCGGATGACATTTCCATATGCACCGCCTTTCCCTAAGAGAAGTCCTTGATCTTTGCAGGCTTCAAGAAATTCAGCAGCACGTTCTGGGAATGGCTCTGCAATCTCTTCGCCGGGTTCTGTTCCAACAATTTCCAGAGCTACCATTAAACCTCTTCCTCGGAGGTCACCGATCCATGAGGTGTCGTTTACTATCGCGTGAAGACCGTCTTTGAGGCGCTTTCCCATCTCCGAAGCGTTACGTTGCATATTTTGGTCTTTCACTTCTCTGAAAGTTGCTAGACCTGCAGCGGCTGAGAGAGGGTTCCCGCCGAAAGTGCTGAAATTTAATGCGGTGACGTTTTCCATAATTTCAGCTCGTGCTACAACGCCAGCAAGCGTGATCCCGTTCCCGACTCCTTTAGCAAAGGTAAGCATGTCGGGAATGATTCCATGTGCTTGATATCCCCAGAAGTGGTCACCTGTTCTTCCCCAGCCGGTTTGTACTTCATCGCTTATTAATAGGGCCCCATAGTTTGATAATACTTTACTCATCTCTCCGTAAAATCCGTCTGGTGGAATTGCAAACCCGCCAACTCCCTGAATTGGTTCGAAGATCAAGCATGCAACGTTCCCTGTAGTTGCGGTATCCAAGATTTGTTGAAGGTCCGTAACGCAAGCATTAGTAAATTCCTCATCTTGCATATTCTGAAAGGGGCTACGCAAACGATATGGTCCCTGCACATAATTGACGGAAAGTCCAGATATTCGAGAAGATAACCATGTCGACTGGCTTGTTATCGCTTGGGTTGCAAAAGTCCGGCCATGATAGCTGTGTCGCATAGCTAAGATTTCATTTGAATTTCGGTAACTTGTTGCGAGCATAAGGGCTGTGTCATTTGCTTCGCTTCCCGACGTCGTGAAAAAGACACGTGCATCAGGAATTCCCGACGCTGCACCTATTTCTTCTGCCAATTCAATCATGGGTTCGCTTAAATAAAGGGTACTAGTGTGCAGAACTTTCGAAGCTTGCGATTGAATTGCTTCCGTTACAGCCGGGTTATTATGGCCAATCATCGTAGTAAGGACACCGCCAAAAAAATCAAGGTACTGATTGCCTTCTACATCCCAGACGAAGCTACCTTCGCCTCTATCAATTGATATGGGAGATGTGTACAAAGGGTTCAGGTAAGGAGCCATGATGGCCTTATATCTGTGATGCAGTGAGGTATTTGTTGACATTATTGAATCCTAGATTTCTTATATGAGGATATGACGGGCATTGAAGGTTTACATAGATTTTGTTCGAAGTTTTAGACTACTTCTGCAACATAGTTTCGATCCATTCTGCTACTCCCTCGTGGTCAGCTGAGCCTATGACTAAATTCGCTGCTGCTTTTACGATCTGGGAAGCTTGCCCCATAGCTAGGCCTGTCCCAGCCCAACTCAGCATTGAGAGATCATTCATGCCGTCGCCAAATGCGACAACATTTTCTTTATTTATTTTGAGGCATTCTGATAGCCAGGCGAGACATGTCCCTTTTCCACTGCCTGCAGGAATAATTTCAATCATAGGTAATCCAGAGTAAGCAACATCCACCCTTTGATCGTCAATGATGTTTCTGATAATTATAAATAGTTCCTCTAACCTATCGACATAGTCAGGGTGATAAATTAGGAGATCACGAACCTCTGCGGTTAGAGCTTCCGTAATGTCATGGACCACCCGCTCAGATGCTATTTCTACTCCGGGAACTAAGCCATCGAGGATCTTTGATTCTGCATATAATTCACTGCCTACTCCTGCTCCCATTGAAATTCCTGGAACTGACGCTCGAGCCGTTTTTACTAAGTTCACTGCAAGATCAGTTGGGATTTGCTCTGTGTATAGTGACTGACCGGTTCGATCATATGCTTCTAATCCATTTGTGCAGATTGCGTATTCTATTTGAGGAATCGCTTCAATAATATGTATGAGCTCACTCCAACTTCTTCCCGTCGCTAAGGTGATTGTTGCTCCTTGATCTGATGCTGAAGCAATGGCGGTAACTGTTCGCTGTGATAATTCCCCACTGTTATTAAGCAGTGTTCCATCAACATCAAATGCGAGAAGTGAATCTTTCGAAATCATTACGCTAATTTACCTTTCGTCTGAGTCCTTGAGGGGTCAATTCAATGTAGACCAGATACGTTTCAAAGAAGAATTCCTTGATTCCTGATTTTATTTCTACCTTGGATGTTGAACAATAGGAATATGAGCAGTTTTGATCCATACTTGGCGAATAAAGCTACCGCCGGTTTCAATACCGTATTCGGCCAGTCCCCTGAGTTAGTTGTTCGTTGCCCTGGGAGAGTGAACCTCATAGGTGAACATACTGATTACAATAACGGATTTGTGTTACCGATCGGCTTGCCATTTGAAACGGTAATTGCAGCTTCGCCATCGTTAACTAATGAGATGAGTATTGTTTCTGAGAGTTTTGGGTCAACGACTTTTTCTTTGGATAATGACCCGATGACAACTCCCGATTGGGGAAAGTTTATTCATGGAGTGGGTTCATTTATGTTCAATCCTGAATCTGTGCATATGGGTTGGAACGGATACATTTGTTCAAATATTCCATCTGGTGCTAATTTGTCATCTTCTGCTGCTCTTGAGGTGGCGTCTGGATTTGTTTTCAAATTAGTTGGTGCTCAAGAGACTTCTTTACAAGAACTTGCGTTGATAGGGAAACGTGTTGAGAATGAACTGATTGGTGTCAGTTCAGGGATTATGGATCAGATGGCCTGTGCTCTCTCTCAAGATGGAAGCGCTTTATTTCTTGACTGCTTATCGCTTGAGACTTCAGCAGTTGTCATCCCCAGCAACGCCGTCACAGTGATTATGGATACCGGTACTCGTCGGGAACTGAAATCATCTTCGTATAACGAGAGAGCAAGGAATTGTGAGCAGGCAGTAGCGTCTCTCGGCGTATCTTCTCTTCGAGAAGTATCAATCTCTGATCTTGATATTCTGAGAGATCCATTAGCGAAACGAAGAGCACATCATGTTGTTAGCGAAAACGCGCGTGTGTTAAATGTCGTTGAATCTTTCGGCGAAAACGACTGCGTGACCGCAGGGAGTATTTTTAATCAAAGTCACTTGAGCCTTAAAGAGGATTACGAAGTAACTGGTCCAGCTCTCGACAGAATTGTTGAAATTGCTGTTGATGCGCCAGGTTGCTTTGGAGCCCGCATGACTGGTGGCGGGTTTGCAGGGTCTGCTGTGGCCCTAGTATCGAGAGATATCGTTCGGGATTTCTGCGCATTTGTTGAACAGAATTTTGTGTGTCCGGAAAGTCAACCAGCTGTCACCTCAACAAGGATTTACCCTGTTGAGGCTTGCGCTGGCGTTTCAATATTGTAAAAAGTTATTGAAGCAGATCAAGTCCGTTTACGTACCCTTCAGGGCCGATAATGTCTGGTGGTAACGAAGTTCCGTCCAAGTCTCCTATTTCTACGAATAATGCAGATCCTTGGCAAAGAGATTGAAGCCCCACATCCTGGTAGACACATGACCACCCAAATGAGCCAATACTTCCTCTAGTGCTTCCGTCATCCATTGTGGAAATAATATTATTGGGATCGTCTAGGTTCTCGTATCCAATCTCTTCATATAGATCATGTATGTCTAGCATGGTTGCCCAGCCAAGACCCGTAAAGGACGCTTCAGGGGCTTCAGGAGCATAAGTTTCTAGCAAGCCGTCTCGTGAATCGAATTCATTAAGAACTTCTTCAGGTGCCCATACTTCACGTATCGTATATCCTCCTTTATGGATGTAGCTACCTACCATTAATTCGCCCACTTCAGCGTAAATATCTTCCGTGTCACATGTTGAGCTGAGGAACATATTCTCAGCGGGTATACCCAATTGGCTCGCAGCCCTTATAACAGGAACGCATTCGTTTCCTGCTGCGAGAAGCATAACTATGTCTGCGTCAGCTGCGTTTGCCTGGCTTACAGGTGGGATCGCATCTGTTAACGGAATAGGGACGTCAATGGCTTCATATTCGATACCATAGTCATCAAAAATTGGAGCTAGGCCCGAATCAAGTGCAGCAGTCGCAGCAGGATTTTGGTTCACTAGAACGGCAACCTTTCCTGCTCCAAGATCTTCTGCGACAAATCGAGCGGCTGCAGAATATACCTGTACGCTTCCTCCATTGAAGTAACGAGCGTTCGGCTGATTATAATCGGCAGCGAACAGAGGTAAGCCACCGATAATAGGTGTGTCGCCCATCGTCCCATAGAAGTCAAATGCTACTGTCCATATATTTACACCATTGATAACTGAGGTCAGATCCCTTGTTGCTAAGTCCTGCGCACACTCTTGTGCTGCAGGCACACTGTTTTGAAGACATACAACGAGCTCAACTGGGTGTCCTCCAATCCCGCCAAGTTCTGAATTTATGTAATCAACTGCTCCCTCTATACCGAGCCTTATTTCGGGAAACGAACCTATAGGGTCGTTCTCTTGGTTCATCAAACCTATTCGAACAGCCGGTAGCGAATCATCCGCTGCAACAGGTTCATCTGACTCTTCTAGTCCAGAGAGTTGAAGAAGTTCTTCCGGAGACAGGTTCCCGATACATGCCAAACTGGCAACTTCAGCTGCGTCATCTGTTGATCCATCATCTTCTAGTATTGAAGAAAGCAGTTCCTCATAAGTGACCCCTAGTGCGTCGGCCACGCCATCTACTAGGCATTCAAAGAAGTCATCATTATCCACGGGGAAAGCAGATCCAATAAAAGCAAGTAAAGTCTCACGCGCATTTCCACTCTCGGAAACTTCATTATCTGAAGCGGAGCTCTCTTCAGTACTCGAACTTTCGCCCGAAGTTGACGCACTCGATGACTGCTCTTGTCCGCTTTCAGAACTTTGACTGCCGCTGTCAGAACTTCCTCCACAAGCAGCTGCAACCAACACAAAAGTAGCCATAATCGCTATTAGTACTTTTTTCATTTTTCCCCCTAGTTTGCCTATGGCAAAACCTTTTCTT
>CETY01045312.1_pt1 | contig 42747 bp, 49 predicted proteins | sample 361551 | NCBI WGS metagenome assembly CETY01 (sample SAMEA2623135, study PRJEB7988) | marine metagenome | biome: marine biome (ENVO:00000447); feature: deep chlorophyll maximum layer (ENVO:xxxxxxxx); material: "saline water (ENVO:00002010), including plankton (ENVO:xxxxxxxx)" | depth 45 m | reverse complement strand
ATTGGTTCATTTGCATTTAATTTCAATAACTTCACTTTAATATTTTTACTTTCCGGAGGAGGGCCTCCTGTAATTGGTAGTGAAGTTGCAGTTGGATGGACGGATATCCTAATCTCTTTTTCTTACAAGCTTGCAATATCCGGAGGTAGAGGCAATTTATTTGGACTAGCATCTACTGTTTCTATTATTATTTTCGGACTCGTTCTTTTAATTTCAGCAGTATCTTTCAGATATACTAAACGATTAGAGAGAATTTATGGGAACATTTAGATTCAATATCTGGTTTAAAGAGTTTGGGTGGAGACATTTGGTTGCGATATTTTTTGTTATATTTGCCATATATCCAATATTGTATGTGTTAACCAATTCATTTGCTGATTTTGCAAACCTCACTAATTCAAAACTTATACCAGATTCTTTAACACTTAAACACTATAAGTTACTTTCTGGAAATCCATTAGTGCCTTATTCCGACTGGCTTTACAACACGTATAAAATTGCTATTGTCGCAGCATTTTTTAATGTTTTTCTTGGAACATTGGCTGCATATGCTTTTTCAAGACTTCAGTTTAAAGGACGTAGGGCAAGTTTACTAACATTAGTTATTGTTCAAATGTTTCCATCCTTTTTAGCTTTTGTGGCTATTTACTTATTATTTTTCCAAATAAGTGATGTTGTACCAATAATGGGACTAGGAACTCACTTCGGATTAATACTTGTTTATCTTGGTGGGTCTATTGGTTTTAACTCATGGTTAATCAAGGGTTTCATGGACACGATCTCTCCTTCCCTTGATGAAGCAGCGAAGGTTGATGGTGCTTCTGAATTTCAAATATTTAGTAAAATAATTGCTCCACTTACAAGACCTATATTGTTAGTAATATTTGTAATAACGTTTATAGGAATTTACTCTGATTACATTCTTGCTGCAATTTTCTTAAAAGATAAAAATTTGTGGACAGTTGCTGTTGGTATAAATACAGTATTTGTTGATGATTTTAATGCAGACTGGGGAGTAATAGCTGCATCCTCTGTAATAGCTGCGACACCAATAGCAATACTTTTTATATTTTTTCAAAAACAAATCACAGGAGGCTTGACAGCAGGTTCTGTTAAGGGATAAATCTTTATAATTATTAGCCCAATTCAAATTAATAAATTAAAATTCATATATCAGTTCTATAGGAGGAAATTTGTCAAAGCTACATGAATATCTAAAATCTCAAGAATCATTAATTAATTCTTCAGTTGAGGGAAAAACATTAATAGATTTTATTGATAGAAATGCTGAAGAATACGCTGATTATCCTGCATTAAATACTCCTGCTAATTCTGAATATTCTGCTTGGGATTCTATGTCATGGTCTGAGTACAGGGACACAGCTAAAAATTTAGCATCCGGTCTTATTGATCTTGGCTTACGTCCAGGTGACACTGCTTTTATAATGTCAAACAATACTAAAGAACACAATATTTCTGACCTAGGTATTGTTTATTGCGGAGCAACACCGTCAACTCTTTATAAACAATTAAAATATAACCAAGTTGAATATGTAGCGAATCTTATGGAAGCCAAAGTGGCAATCGTCGGAGATCTTGAACTTTTTGAAGAAGTCAATAAAGCAAAAAAAGATTGTCTAAACCTCAAAGCCATCGTACTAATAGATGGATACGAAGAAAAAAAAGATTTAGATTATGTGTATAGCTATCATGACTTGATTGAAAAAGGGAAAGAGATTAATAGTTCTGATTCTTCAAAACTAGATGAAGCAATTGCAACAATTACTCCAGAGACTTTAGCTTGTTTGATATTTACTTCAGGTACTACTGGTAAACCTAAAGGAGTAATGATATCTCATAAGAACGTATTATGGACGATAGAAAGCTTATTTGGTCAGATGATACCAGCATCTAAATTTCCTAGAATCGTTTCTTATTTGCCAATGGCCCACATTGCTGCAAGAGCTGGCGATCATTACCAAGCTATTTATAGAATAGGACAAATATTTCCAGTTCCTGTTCTTGAGGATATGAAAGATGCACTACCTACTATAAAACCATCTGTATTTTTGGCCGTTCCAAGGGTTTGGGAAAAATTTAAGGCTGGTCTTGAAGCAAAAATTGAGGAAAATCCAAAAAAAGATCTTATAGCTAAAGCTATAAAAAATGGTTTGGAAAAAGTTGATTATGAGCAAAAGGGAGATTCAGTACCCTTTATGGTTGGAGTTAAAGATAAAGTTTTTTCAAAATTAGTATTTTCAAAATTTAAAGAAGGATTGGGGATTGTTGATACTGAATATTTTGTTACAGCTGCGGCACCAATGAATAAAGATGTACACAGATGGTTTCATGCTATTGGTATAGATGTTACAGAAATATATGGCATGACTGAAGATACTGGACCTGCAACAATAGGTGTTCCTGGAAATGCTGTTGAATCTTTTTCTAAAAGATTAAAAGTAGATTCAATTGAAGTACCTAGTGTATTAAATCCAATCGGAAAAGTTGGTATTCCAATTCCGGGAACAGAGGTAAAGGTTATGGAAGATGGCGAATTGTGCATTAGAGGTAACCACGTTGCCCAAGGTTACTACAAATCAGAAGAACAAACCAAAGAAACCTTTGATTCTGAAGGGTGGTTACATACTGGAGATTTAGCCGAAATTGATTCTGAAGGCTATGTCAAAATAATTGGAAGAAAAAAAGAAATTCTTATAACATCTGCAGGTAAGAATATAGCCCCTGTAGAAGTAGAGGACTTAATTAAACCGCATCAACTAATAGGACAAATATGTGTTGTTGGAGATGGAAAAAAATATCTAACAGCCTTAATTGTTCTAGATGGCGATGGTGGAGCAGAATCTTGGGCATCTGATAACAATATTGAATATTCAATTGAAAATATTGCTAAAAATCAAACAGCCATAGATGCAATACAAAAGCAAGTAGATGAAGCTAATTCACAGGTCGCTCAAGTACAACAAATTAAAAAATTTGTTGTCTTAGAAAAGGAGTGGACAGACTCTAGTGGCGAACTAACACCTACATTAAAATTGAAGCGCAATGTTATTGCTGAAATGTATAATGAAGAAATTGAATCTATGTATGAGGAAGGTTAAAAATGTCGAGTATATCTTTTGAAGATAGAGTAGTTATTGTTACTGGAGCTGGCAATGGGTTGGGAAAAGCCTATGCTATTGAACTCGGAAATAGGGGAGCTAAAGTTGTTGTAAATGATCTAGGAGGCTCTGTAGATGGATCAGGCTCTGCTAGTTCTCCTGCTGATGATGTTGTAAATGAAATTATTAATAATGGAGGCGAAGCGATAGCTAATTATGATTCTGTTGCCACTAAAGAAGGTGGTGAGTCAATTGTTCAATCAGCTATTGATAGTTTTGGAACAGTTGATGCTGTAATTAACAATGCCGGTATATTACGTGATAAAAGTTTTGCTAATATGTCCGAAGAAGAACTTTCTTTGATAATCGATGTTCATCTAAAAGGTACATTTTTTGTTTCTCAGCCTGCATTTAAAGTGATGAAAGAAAAAAATTATGGAAGAATTGTCAATGTTGCCTCACCATCGGGTTTATTTGGTAATTTTGGACAATCAAATTATGGTGCTGCAAAAATGGGCATTGTTGGCCTGACTAATGTATTAGCAATTGAAGGTGCTAAATATAATATCAAGGTCAATGTTATTGCTCCAACTGCTTACACACGAATGACTGAAGCTTTACTGCCTGAAGATGTTGGTAAATTATTTGGTCCAGAGCTAGTGACACCTATGGTAACTTACTTAGCTTCTGAGTCATGTGAACCATCTCATGAAATCTTTGGTGTTGCTGCAGGTAGATTTGCTCGAATAGGAATTATCACACACAAAGGTTATGTCAATACTAGTGCTTCAGCTGAAGATATAGCGAGTAACATATCTGAGATTCGTACAATTACTGACGGTACTTATCCAATGAGTAATGAAGATGAGCTTGTAATAATTCAAAAAGCAATACAAGGAAATTAGTTTTCTAAATTTAGTGATGTATAATTTCATATGACAAAAATCGACACAAAGCCTTTAGATTCTGAGGAATTAGTAAAAAGTAAACTGCAGGAATTAATCGACTTTCGTAAAGACGATCAAGATATTCGAGAGTTTTGGGGTAAACAATTTGATTTAGGTTTAGCTTGGGTTCAATTTCCAGAAGGCGCAGGGGGTCTTGGTCTTAATCCAAAATATCAACTCTTGATTACAGAAACACTTAGAAATGAAGGAATATCACAACAAAATAAAATAGCAAACATTCTTGGTATTGGTATGGGCGCCCCAACAATTGTTGAATACGGAACAGCTGAACAAATCTCAAAATATCTTAGACCTATGTTCACAACTGAAGAAATATGGTGTCAATTATTTTCAGAACCTGGATCTGGATCCGACTTAGCTAGCTTATCTACTAAAGCAGTAGATGATGGTGATGGATATATTGTTAATGGGCAAAAAGTATGGACAACACTGGGTCATTTAGCTAAATGGGGTTTAATCGTAACCAGAACAGATCCAAGTGTTCCAAAACATAGAGGTTTAACATTTTTTATAGTTGATATGGAATCTGAAGGGGTTGACGTAAGGCCATTAAGACAAATTACTGGTGAGGCAGAATTCAACGAAGTTTATTTTACTGATGTAAAGATTCCAAAAGAAAATATGTTAGGTGCTGTTGGCGACGGATGGAGGGTTTCACTAGCAATTCTTATGAATGAAAGAGTAGCCATTGGTGGCAATGTAAGAGAAAGGGGCAGTGGAGCTCCAGGACATCTTGTTCAATTATGGAAAGATAATGAACTTGATGATCCTGTTACTAAAGACAAATTAGTTTCTTTATGGATTGAGCAAGAAGCTGTAAGACTTACAAACATGAGAGCAATTGAAAATAGAGAAAAAGGTACACCTGGACCAGAAGGTTCCACTAGTAAGCTTTATGAAGCAGAAATTAACAAATCTTCATACGAGTTTGGTATGGAAATGTTGGGAAATGAAGGGTTACTTTTTCCAAGAGGATATGCATTAACTCAACCTGAATTAAATTTTGATAATGAAACTTTTGGCTTCACAGATACTCAAAGCTTATTTTTAAGATCTAGAGCAAATTCAATTGAGGGCGGTACATCTGAAATAATGCGTAATATAATTGCTGAAAGAGTTTTAGGACTACCTAGTGAAACAAAGCTTGATAAAGATAAAGCTTGGAAAGATATTCCTAGGTCTTAGTAAATAAAAGCAAATCTTCCTTCTTCACAGTGAATTTGAAGTAATTTTCCTTTAGTTTGATTTCTTAGTGTTAGTGAATGCCCCGTTTCAACATTTTCATTTTTCAATTCCCACTTTGCACCTTTTATGTAAAGTGACTTTAAATCTGTAAGAGGTATAAGACTAAAGTTTATATTTGTATCTACTTCTAAAGAAAAGTTATTTTTAAATAAGATACTTTGTTTTCCATAAATCCAAGTAATATTTTGATAAAATTCTTTATTAGAGATTATAAAGAATACAGATAGCATGTGATCAATATCTCCACCCTCACCACCAATAATAAAAATACTTTTATCATGAGGATTTTGGATTTTATTAAGACCTAATTCAAAATCGGTATAATTTTTATTTTCTTGATACCTCTCAATATTAATATTTGTTTCTATAACTTTTTGGTAGTCTTCTTCAGAAATTGAGTCCATATCTCCCACTAAAATACTTGGTTCTAATGAAAGATTAAAAATATGTTTTATCCCACTATCTACCGCAATTATTTGTTCAAAATCAAGGTTATGATTTGATATATTGCTATTGCAATTGCCACCTATTGAAATTAATACATTTTTCATAAATTAAAAGTTATATATACAGTTTAATGCCAAAAAATTTCTCACATATCACAAATCATGTAACATTAATAACATGAGTGATGAAATAAATTTTAAAATTGGTGATGAAGCTGTAAAAACTATTATTGAACTTCGCGACCAAGAACCAGGTGAAAAAGAATATGCTCTTTTCCTTCAAATCGATGGTGTACATGGAAATCAATTTACATATGACTTGAGTTTTTTAGATGTTGAACAAGCCCGTTCGGACGACAAAAGAGTAGATTTTGGGGATTTGGTTGTTATTGTAGCTGCTAAAGATATAGATAAATTTGAGGGAGCGAGTTTAGATATGTCTGATGACCCTCAAGCACCGGGGTTGACAATGGACAATCCTAATACTCCTAGTCCAGCAATGATTGGTAATCCCGAGGATTTACCTGAATTAAAAGGTGAATTTGCTGAAAAAGTTAAAGCAGTTCTTGAAAACCAAATAAATCCTGCAATTGCATCTCATGGTGGAGCAGCACAATTAATTGGTGTTGAAGGAACTGATATATATTTAAAACTTGGTGGCGGTTGCCAAGGGTGTGGAATGGCACAAGTTACTCTAACTCAAGGAATTGAAGCTTCTTTAAGACAAGCTGTACCTGAGATTGGTAACATTATTGATGCAACTGATCACGCAGCAGGGGACAATCCCTACTTTGCATCACATTAGATATTAATAACAGTCTTTCCGATATTTTTTCTATTTAAAAAATTCTCAAGTGCTACTGGTGTTTCTTCAAGTTTGTATATATTATTAGGCACAATTTTGAGTTTATTTTCTTCGATAAAGGAAATAAGTTCAGAAAAGTCCTGAGCTGTTTCTTTTGGAGAAGTATTAGTCCATCGACCCCACCATACTCCAACTATTGACACACCCTTAACCAAAGTAAGGTTTAAAGAAATTTTAGGAATTTCTCCGTTTGCAAATCCGATTACTAAATGTCTTCCATTAAATGCTGTAGCACGCAGTGCTTGTTCAGAGACATCGCCGCCGACAGGATCCATGACAATATCTACACCTAAGCCATTTGTGACTTCTTTAACATTTTCTTTTAAAGGCTCTTTATCATATCTTATTATCTCATCAGCACCTAAGCTTTTAACATAGTCTTCTTTTTCATCTGACCCTACAGCACATAGTGTTTTCAATCCCATAATTTTGGCTAACTGTATAGAGGCTGTACCTATACCTCCAGATGCACCAAGAACTAGAAGGGATTCTCCATTAGATGCTTGAGCTCTCCGTTTAAGTGCATAATAAGCAGTTCCGTAATTTATTGGCAAACTTGCACCTGCAAGTGAATCAAAATCTTCATTAACAGGTATTACCAAGTTTTTATTTACTGCCACATATTCAGCAAATCCACCTACAGGTGGTAAGCCGATTACTTTTGTACCTATTGGTATATCTACATTTGAACCAGTATCTTCAATTAAGCCACAAACTTCATTTCCTGGTGTAAAGGGAGGGTCAATCACTATTTGATATTTCCCTTGCACTAGCAATGCATCGGGAAAGTTAACTCCAGCAGTTTGAACTTTTACAAGAACATCGTCATCACTTAATGAGGGCATCGAAACTTCTTTTACTTCAAGAAGGCTTGGCTCTCCTAATGTGGTGCATACTATTGATTTCACTTTTTATCCTTATCATTTACGCCTGATAAATTTTTAAATTTCAATCTGATATTGACTTTAAGCAACTTTCTCTATTAGAAATTTTTCTATATAATATTATAGATTTTGATAGCTGAGTTATCTTTCAGAAATCTATTAAATTACTTCGAATAAACCAGCAGCTCCCATGCCTCCACCAACACACATGGTGACAACCACAAATTTAGCACCCCTTCTTTTACCTTCCATAAGTGCATGCATAGTCATTCTTGAACCAGTCATTCCATAAGGGTGGCCAATGGAAATTGAACCTCCATTTACATTGTAAATTTCATTATCAATTCCTAAGTTATCTCTACAATATAATGCTTGAACTGCAAATGCTTCATTCAGTTCCCAAAGTCCAATATCATCAACTGTAAGATTAAATTTTTCTAATAATTTTGGAACAGCATGAACAGGACCGATACCCATCTCTTCTGGAGCTAGTCCAGCTACAGTCATTCCTCTGTAGTAACCTAGTGGATTCAAACCTTTTTTCTCAGCAATTTTTGACTCCATAACTACAACTGAAGCAGATCCATCAGATAATTGTGACGCATTTCCTGCAGTTATATATTTACCTTCTCCATATACAGGCATTAAAGATGAAAGACCTTCGATGTTAGTTTCAGGTCTATTCCCCTCATCTTTTTCTAGAGTTACTTCCTGTTCTGAAATTTCACCAGTTTCTTTATCTTTAACCAATTTAATTGTTGTAGTTGAAAACACTTCGTCAGCATAAATACCCGAATCTTGTGCTGCTGCAGTCCTTTGCTGACTTTGAAGAGAATATTCATCTTGTTTTTCTCTACTAACTTCATATTTATCTGCAACAAGATCAGCAGTTTCAATCATTGGCATGTATGCATGTTTTGCATGTGCAGTCACACTTGGATCAATATCTAATCTCATTTCAGCAGTTTGCACTAGTGATATAGATTCAACCCCACCAGCTACTACGATGTCCATATTGTCAGTAATTATTTGCTTAGATGCAGTTGCAATAGCCATTAATCCAGATGAGCACTGACGGTCTATTGTCATGCCAGGAACTGTATTTGGAAGCTCTGCCGCAATTCCACCAAGTCTACCTATATTTAATGCTTGCGAGCCTTGTTGCTGTGCACAGCCCATAACTACATCCTCTACTTCTTGAGGGTCAATCCCTGCCCTACGTACTGCTTCTTTGATAGAATATGAAGCAAGGGTAGGTGCTGCTGTATTATTATATGCACCTCTATAGGCTTTTCCGATTGGCGTTCTGGCCGCTGATACAATTACTGCTTCTCTCATTAAATTACCTCCTTAAATATTTACTACTCTTTTACTATGTACAATGTTAAAGTTTCAACAATCGCAGCAGGTTTTTCAACCCCCTCTATTTCAATTGTCACAGTAGTTTTTACTAGCCATCTACCATTTTTCTTATATTGAGCTTCTGTTAAAACAAATTTTCCTCTAATTTTGCTATTTACAGGTACAGCTTCCATAAATCGAACTTTGTCAGAACCATAATTAACAGCCGTTTGCATCTGAGCAGGCATGAAACCAGAAGTTACTGACATGTAAGAAACTAAACTTAAGGTTAAGAAACCATGCGCAATAGTTGTATCCCATGGAGTTGGAGCAGCTTTGGCTGCCTCTGGATCAACGTGTATAAATTGATGGTCATTAGTGGCATCAGCAAATTGATTTATTCTTTCTTGTGTAATTTCAATCCATTCTGAAACTCCAATTTCTTCACCGATATGATTTTCTAGTTCATTTGCTGGAATTACATTCAAAATATCTCCTTCAATAGATTTTTAGTCGAAGCTTTTTTAGCAAAATTTAATGTACTTTGTCCAAATGCTTCTATATCTTTTTTATCAACATTACCATAATAACCAAGAGAATATCTTACGTAGACCCCCTCCATTATCATTGCATGCTTCCAAAAAGATAGACGTATGTAGAATTCTATTTCGCTTATGTCAAGATAGGATTTTTTTTCATATAAATTTATTATTTCTTTTCTGCTGGGGAAATCCCCACTTAAAGAAGGAGAATAAATAAAAGGTGTTTCAATTTCATTCTCATTCGACCAAGAAGCAATAACTGTTCCTAAGTCAGCTAAAGGATCTCCTAAGGTACAAAGTTCCCAATCAACAATTGCTGCTACTGAGTTATTATTTATTCTTACATTATCTAATCGGTAATCTCCATGTACAATGCTGACTCTTTGTTGAGATGGAATATTATCATAAAGTAATTTTGTAGCTTGATCTAAATCATCAATTTCTCTTACTTTCTGTGCCTTAAATTGCTTACCCCATCTATTTAATTGTCTTTCTACATAATCCTGATGCTTACCTAAATCTCTTAAATTGGACTCAATAACATTAAAATTGTGAAGTTCTGAAAGGGTTGTAACAAATGATTCTGTAATCTTTTTTTTCTGAGAGGTAGTGTATTTTGCTGCTATTAGATTATCTGCAATGGTTTCACCTTCAACATATTCCATAATATAAAAATCATCTTCTGAGATTGCTCCATCTACACACAAAAGGATTGGCTTTGGTACTTTTAAATTATTTTTACTTAACTCGGTAATAATTCGAAATTCTCTTTGCATATTATGTGCGGATTCAAGTTTGTTTCCAAATGGTGGCCTTCTTAAAACATAACTAACAGAATTATCAAAAATTTTAAAGGTAATATTCGATCTTCCTACTTTGAACTGTTCAAATTTAAAATTACTATCCAAATCTAAATTAGATGAAATATAGTTTCTAATCTTTTTATCAAAAAATTCCATTAATAAATATCTTATGAAATAATTCTCTCGGACTCAAGTTAATTGATAGAATAAAATAATGGATTTTAATTATTCTAAAAAGTCTTTGGAACTTCAAGATAAAATGAGTAAGTTTTTTGAAGACTATATATTTCCTAACGAAGATGCATACGAAACAGCTATCGTAGAATCTGGTGACCCGCTTCATATTCCTGAATTGTTAGATGAGTTAAAACAAAAAGCTAGGGAGCAGAATCTTTGGAATCTTTTTTTGCCAGACAGTGAATATGGCGCCGGACTATCAAATGTAGAGTACGCTCCTCTTGCTGAAATAACTGGACAGAGTTGGTGGGCACCTGAAGTATTTAATTGTTCAGCACCAGATACTGGGAATATGGAAATTCTTTCAGAATTTGGAACAACCGAACAGAAAGAACAATGGTTAAATCCACTACTTGATGGAAAAATTCGTTCTTGTTTTGCTATGACAGAACCAAATGTTGCCTCATCTGATGCAACAAATATCTCAAGCTCTATTACTCCTGATGGAGAAAATTATATTATTAACGGGAGAAAATGGTGGACATCAAATGCAATAAATCCACGAGCAAAGATATGTATATTCATGGGTGTAACCAATCCTGAAAATCCTCCATACACACGACAGAGTCAAGTACTTGTGCCGATGGACTCTGAAGGAATAACAATTGTTAGGCCAATGCATGTATATGGGTACGACGATGGATATACAGGCCATCCAGAATTAAAATTCGAAAATGTTGTCGTTCCTAAAACAAATATTATCGGTGGAGAAGGTATGGGCTTCAAGATTGCTCAAGCAAGATTAGGCCCAGGAAGAATACACCACTGTATGAGAACTATCGGTATGGCAGAAAGAGCTCTTGAACTTATGATTAAAAGAACAACATCCAGAGAAACATTTGGCACCAAAATTTCTGACCATGGAGTTGTTCAAGATTGGATTGCTAGATCAAGAATTAAAATTGAAGAAGCTAGACTCCTTACATTAAAAACAGCTTGGCTTATTGATAACGTTGGTAAAGAACAAGCAAAAATAGAAATTTCAGCCATTAAAGTTGGTGTTATAGAGGCTGCATCTTATGTTATTGATAAAGCTATTCAAGCACATGGCGCAATGGGACTTTCACAAGACACACCTCTCGCAAGAATGGCTGCTGGTGCTAGGACTTTAAGAATCGCTGATGGACCAGACGAAGTCCATTTAAGATCTATTGCTAGAAGAGAAATAAATAAACATTTATGAATGAGAATATTGCTGTAATTGGTGGTGGCCAAATGGGTAGTCAGATTGCTGCTTTAGCCGCAATGGCAGGTTATAAAACTAATCTCTATGACGAAAACAAAGATAATCTAAATTACAGATATAAATTTGTCGAAGAAAATATAAAAAACTTAATAGATAAAAAAATATACAACGAAGACAAATTAGATAATTATAAGAATAATTTAGAACTTACTTACTCCTTAAAGGAAGTTGTAGAAGAAAAATCCTTTGTAATAGAAGCAGTAGTAGAAAGATTTGATGTGAAAGTTAAAATATTTAAGGAGATTTCACAAGTCATGAATCAAGAAGTTGTTATGGCAACAAACAGTTCTTTCATACAAGCATCTGAATTATCTGAACATTGCCAGCATCCCGAAAGATTTATTAATATGCATTTTTTTTATCCACCAATAAGGATGGATTTAATTGAAATTTCATTTCCCGATAATATTTCTGATAATATTTTAGAACGAACTAAAACAGTTAGTAAAAATATGGGCAGATCTGTAGTGGTTCTTAAAAAGGAAACACCAGGTTTCATAGTTAATAGAATGCTTGCTGCCCTTGTGGACGAAGCCTATGAACTTTATGATGAAGGAATAGCAGAATTTGAAGATATAGATCTTGCTATCAAGAAAGGTCTCAACCATCCTTTAGGTCCATTTGAACTTTCTGATTACTCAGGATTAGACATTCATTACTATGCAAAATTAAAAAAGTTTCAAGAATCAGGCGATCCTAAAGATGAGCCGAAGACATTCCTTAAAGATAAAGTGCTAAATGGAGACTTAGGAGTAAAAACCGGAAAAGGTTTTTATGAATACAAAAAAGATTAATTTAATCAAAATCCTCATCTTTTAAATTAAATATCACTTCTTTATTTGATTTAATTATTAAAACAATTCTTTCCGTTTGTATGGGGAATGGGTATGGTTTATTCCAATACTTTTCTGATAGTTTATCAATGTTATCTCTAGCTTCTTGCCCTGTGATTTCACCAATGACTTCGCCTCTAATTTCAACAAATTTAAACGGATTATCATGCTTCCATATCATTACTGTAACTCGAGGATCTATTTTTACATTTTTGTATTTAACTCTATGAATTTCGGTATTAATTAAAATATTTTCACCGTCAGTATCGACCCACATTACATGCGTTTGTGGAACTCCATTTTTAAATAGAGTTGTTAAAGCAGCATAATTTGGCCCTGCTGCCATTAATAGAGTTTTATTGTCTAGTTTCATCTGTTAAATTATAGTTTATGAAAGTAGTTTTGCAGAGAGTAAAGAATGCATATGTAGAAGTAGATGATACCAAAATTTCTGAAATAGACAATGGTCTACTTTTACTTTGGGGTGTTGAGCAGGGGGATAGCGATGCAGATAGTGAAGTGTTAGTAAATAAAATCTTAAATTTCAGAATATTTTCTGATGAAAACTTAAAAATGAACAATTCAATTATTGACATTGACGGTGAGATTTTACTAGTAAGTCAATTCACACTTGCTGGAAATTTTTTAAAGGGTAATAGGCCTTCGTTTGTCAATGCGAAAGATCCAAAGGTGGCTGAGGAAATGCTGGAAAAAGTTTATAAAAAGTTATCTGAAAAGGTCATTACCAAACTTGGAAGTTTTGGATCGATGATGCAAGTGGGACTTATAAATGATGGTCCAAGTACTTTTGTTTTAAGTTCAAAAGATGGAAAAATTAATTCTTAAGCTGATTGTAAGTTAATCTTTTTTTTCTGTCTTTTTTTTTCGAGCTGTTTATCTAAGTAATATTCATCTCCTGCCCATAGATGTAGTCCAAGTCCAAGTTTCATCGCACAGCGCTTAAAGGCATCTGATTCTGCATGCTTTGCATTGGATCCATCATTTTTCTGGTCATGTTCAACATCACCAATTGATGTTACCGTTACGGGCTTTCCATCAATTTCTACAGTTAGTTTACCAAAACACCCAACAACACTTCCTGTTGATTCTTGCCGAATCAACTCAACCACTTCCCAATCAAAAGGGCCGCATACTTCCAATAATCGTTGTGTTATAACTGGATGTGGCACGTAGTTGCCAAATTTTCCTTTTGGAGCTTTTTTAATCCACTCTTTTGGAAATTTTCTAGATAGTTCAAATAGTTGTCTCATTTTCTTCTCTCCATTTCGTTAAGATCTTTTGCCCAAACGGGAGCTGCTTCATTATTGGTATTAATAACTTGTAATCTAGGTTCTTCATCCCATTTTTTTTCAATAAAAGTATCCCTTGCTAATTGCTTTTCCATACCCTTTTTATCAGCTACTGCATCAAGACCTCTCAATTTAGGTACAAAATTATGTCCACAGATAGCTATTAAATTTTCAATTTCATCATCAGTCAGTTTCTTATTTGTTGTCCAATCCAAAAGTCTTTTTAAATCAATAGTTTTTGATTTATAGCTTTTTGTGTAACTGAAGACCGTATCAGAAATTTTTATTGATCCTTTATCTTGTACGTCTAAAGCAATCTTATTGTCTACAAATTTATTTATTTTGTAGGTACTATCTTTTGCCTCCAAGGAAACTCCTCTTGCAACAAACAATTCTTTAGGTTCTTCTATAGCCTGTAAGTCGGTATTTTCTAGTTGATCCTCACCACTTTTGGCTATATCCCAAATTAAATCCTTCACGCTTACCTCCTATGATTAAGCTGCTTCATCATATATTCTATGACAATTACAACTGTCATTATGGTCTGAGCAAATAAAATTTGCTTTTATGCCTGCGGAATTTAATATGTTAATTATTTCTATATCTTTCATACTTAATAACTTAGATACGAGGTATGACAAAAAATTAAATAATTTAACCTTTCTGTTGAAAAACTATATATTATGTGTTTGTGATAGTTGAAAACAACCTCTTTGACTCACATATGTACAAAGAAGTCATCAGACAATATGATGAAGTTTCTGATTTGATTAACCTTGATTCAAACATTAGAGAAAGACTAAAACTACCTCAGAGGTCACTCGTTGTTTCTTTTCCATTCAGAAGAGATGATTACGATGAAGTTGAAACGGTTATGGGTTACAGGGTACAACATGTACTTTCTATGGGTCCAACTAAAGGTGGTATAAGATATTCACCCGACGTTAATTTAGGAGAAGTAACAGCTTTAGCCATACTAATGTCTTGGAAGTCAGCCATAGTTGGGTTACCTTATGGTGGCGCTAAAGGAGGAGTTGCTATAGATCCAAACCCTCTCACCCGCCCTGAAAAGCAAAGAGTTACAAGAAGGTATACAGCAGAGTTACTTCCAATAATTGGCGTTGATAAAGATATCCCTGCTCCAGATTTAGGTACAGATGAACAAACAATGGCTTGGATTATGGACACTTACAGTAACTTTATTGGATCTCCACAACCAGGTATTGTTACAGGAAAACCAGTATCTATCGGCGGATCTATTACAAGACGAGAGTCTACAGGTAGAGGAGCAGTTGCAGTAGGAGTAGCTGCTATGGAAAAAATTGGTAAAGAATTTAAAAATTCTACAATTGCAATTCAAGGATTTGGCAATGTTGGAAGATACGCAGCACTAGATGCTTATGAAAGAGGTGCAAAAGTAATTGCTGTAAACGATTTAGGTGGAGCTGTATATAACGAAAGTGGTTTAAATATTCCTGAATTGTTTAAACATATTGCAAAGAATAAAACGGTCAATGGATTTAGTGGAGGAGATATTTATGACGGTTCAATTTTAGAGATTGATTGCGATGTTTTAATACCAGCAGCAATTGGAGGAGTAATTACTTCTACAAATGCTGAAAGAATTACTGCAAATGTAGTAATTGAGGGTGCAAATTCACCTACAACATTAAGTGCTGATAAAATTTTAAGAGAAAATGGTACTTTAATAATTCCAGATATTCTTGCAAATGCTGGAGGAATTACAGCAAGTTATTTTGAGTGGGTTCAAAATACACAAAATTATTTGTGGAAAGAGAAAGAACTCCATGAAAAATTAATCGATGTTATGATAACTGCCTTTGAAGAAGTTTGGACAATATCTCAAAAACAAAATTGTGACTTAAGAACTGCAGCATTAATAAAAGGAATTAAAAGAGTTGCTGCAGCAAAGCTAACAAGAGGTTTATTTCCTTAAAAGCTCTTGTAATTCATCTTCAATATCATTTCTTTTATTTTTTAATAACTCTAAATTTTCTTGTATCTTTTCTTTGTTCAGAGAACTTAACGGACTATCTTTTGGTAAATTAGTAGGATTATCAAACATATTTAATGCTTCTAAGTTTTCGTTAAGTTCTTTTATTTCTTCATTAATTTTTTTCAACCCATCAGTATCTGGTGCACTTTTATTAAATACTGGACAAATTGGTTTATAGTAACACCAATCACATAAATTATTTTTTGTAGCTGGAAAATCATTTTCTTCGAATGCTTTTTTAATAGCTTTCCAAATATCCATTATTTCTGATTTTGCTTTAACTAAATCTTCATCGCTTATTTTTAAGGTGTGTATAGTTGAATTTTTAAGATAAATTAACTTCAACTCAGCTGGGATTTCATTTAATTCTTCTTTAATGAGTAAGGCATACAATTTTAATGCAAAGAAACGAGGTTCTTTATATTTTGCCATTGGTGCTTTACCACTTTTATAATCAACAATTACTAACTCACCCTTACTATTTCTGTCCATTCTGTCGAGTATTCCCCTTAGGTTCAAATCCTCGATAGATCCTCTTACCCATCTTTCTCTTTCAAGAGGTTCAAATATTGTGGGATCTTCTATTTGCATATAGTTATTTAATAGTTTCAAACCATCCAAACCCCAATCTCTTTCTTGCTCTACACTTTCAAATAGATCGTGGTGCTCATCATTACTTCTGACTTTTGTCCAAGCATCTCTAAACAAATTGTGAAGTTTCTCAGTTGTTCTTTCAGATTGTGGAAGATCAAATAAGTCCTCCAAAGCTTGATGGACAGTCGTACCTTTTGCTTGAACTTCAGTTGTAGGTTCACTTATTTTATCAACATTTGCATACTTAAATTGTCTGGGACACGTTTTAAATTGAGATGCCCGAGATGGTGACAAATTTTTTATCATATTTAAACTATAACTATATTAATTTCAAAAATTGTAAAATGATATTAATGAATGGGTTTTTAAAAATATTACAAATTATTGGAATAGTAACTTTTATTCTTTATTTTGTAGCTGGTATGCTTTACAGCTCTTTTAGTTGGTTTAATTTCTTGTTCAATTAAATTTGTGTATATCTCAACATTGCTAGAGTATCAATGTGATGAACGGTAAAATCAAAGTCGCAATTTTGGGTGTTGGCAATTGTGCAAGCTCTTTTGTTCAAGGTATTTACCATTACTCTAATAATAATTCTGAAGACGGTTTAATTTCCGATGTGATTGGTGGCTATAAAGTATCTGATATTGAGGTTGTAGCAGCTTACGATATAAATTCTACAAAAGTTGGAAAAGATTTGTCAGAAGCAATATTTCAAGATCCTAACAATACTTTAAAGTTTTATGATGTACCAAACACCGGCATCATTGTGGAACCAGGAGTTGTCAATGATGGTGTTGGTAAATTTGTTAAAGATGTAATTGATGTAGTTCCAGATTCTAACAATTTTGAGGATTCTTTGAAAAATTCAGGTGCTGAAATCCTTATAAACTTACTACCGGTTGGATCAGATGAGGCTGTTAAATTTTATGCTCAGTCTGCTATAAATACAAAAATTGGATTCATAAATTGTATCCCAGTCTTTATAGCTAGAGATGAGAATTGGTATAAAAAATTCAAAGATAACAGTGTTCCACTTATTGGAGATGATATTAAAAGCCAAGTCGGTGCAACTATTGTTCATCGAGTTCTTGCACAACTTTTTTCAGATAGGGGAGTAAAGTTAAAAAATACTTATCAATTAAATGTCGGTGGTAACATGGACTTTCTCAACATGCTTGAGGAAGATAGATTAGAAACAAAAAGAACAAGTAAAACATCATCTGTTACCTCTGTTGCTAATAATGGAGATGGTATCGATCCAGACAATGTTCGTATAGGACCATCTGATTATGTAAAGTGGCTCGAAGATAGAAAAAAAGCTTTTATCAGACTAGAAGGCGAATCATTTGGTGGTGCTCCTTTAAATATAGAAGTCCAGTTAGATGTTTGGGATTCTCCTAACAGTGCTGGTGTCACCATTGATGCGGTCAGATATATGAAATTCTTTGCAGAAAATAATGATCTTGAATCCTTAGATTTAGTATCAGCTTGGCTAATGAAAGCACCGGCTAAAGCCTACAAAGATAGTGATGTATTAATGAAGCTTCATGAACTTACACACGTCGAAAAAAATTAACTTAAAGAATCTTTAAATATCTCCATGGCTTCTTTTACATGATTTTGAGGTGTTGTCAAAGGTCCCATAAATCGAATTACATTCCCTTCTTGTCCACAAGACACAAGTAACAAACCACTTTCTTTACATTTATTTAAAATTTTACTAACCCTATTTTTATCAGGCGTTTTAGATATTTTACTTTCAACAATTTCAACGCCTATCATGGGACCGTAACCTCTCACATCTCCGATAAAATCAAAGTTGTCCATCATTTCAGAAAGTGAATTTTTCATAATATCTTCTTGAATTTTGGTATTTGAAATGATGTCTTCATTATCAAAAGCCTCCAAAACACCTAAAGAAGCGGCACATGATATTGGTGACGCACCAAAAGTACTTCCAATTCCAGCATCATGAATAGAATCCATAATATTACTTCTACCAAGAACGGCTGCTAATGGAAATCCACCTGCAATCCCTTTTGCTAACGTTACAATATCAGGTTCGACATTAACATGTTCTGCTCCAAACATTTTTCCAGTTCTTCCAAATCCTGTTTGAACCTCATCAAAAATTAGAAGAATCCCATTTTCATCGCAAATATTCCTTAAGTGTTCAATAAATGTTTTTGATGCTGGTATGTACCCACCCTCACCTAGTTGAATTTCAATGACAATTGCAGCAACTTCGTTAGGGTTTAACTTCGTATTTAAATATGTATCAAGTTTCTCTATTGCATATTCATCAGAAATACCTTGGTACTCATAAGGGTAATCAGTGTGGTGTACAAATTCAGGGAATGGTCCAAACCCCTGTTTGTAGGGCTTATCTTTACCAGTTAAGCCCATTGCTAAGTAAGTTCTACCATGAAAACCTCCGTTAAAAGAAATAATAGATTTTCTTCCTGTAAAATATCTTGCTATTTTAACTGCATTTTCTACGGCTTCAGCACCACTATTGACAAGAAATGTTTTAGTACTTTCGTCTATTGGATATCTATTGTTTAGTTCATTACAAACCTTAACTGCATTTTCGTGTGGAGCGTAAGCAAAACATGAATGTGAAAAATTATCTAATTGTTCTTTTACCTTTTTTACTACTCGTGGATGTAGATGACCTGTATTTAGAACTGCATATCCACCTACATAGTCAAGGTATCTTTTACCAGAAGAATCCCATATTTCAGCATTTTTTCCTTTTGTAATATAGTTTTCTAAAGTACTGATCCAAGCATTTGGCACATTAGATACAATTTCATTATTTAACAAATTTACCATTAACAAACACTGTAACTGATAAGTTATTAATACTCAATTTTGTAAGTACTAAAATGAATACTATGGAATTTTATTTTTTACAACTACCTTCATATATAAGTCTAGGAATTTGTGGTTTAGTTGGAATTTTGTTTCTTTATATACATATAAAAAAAATTATTATAGATATAAAAATTTCAAATATATTAATTCTTATATCATTAAGTTCGATAATAGTACAAGTCTTAATTGTGGTTCTCTTTCAATCTATGGGAAATGAGATAGGTTCATTCAGCATGTTTTACAATGTAATAAATTTGTTTATACTTACTTTTTTATATATTTACAGAAATGAAATGAAGTTGAATTACTATTTGTACTGGTCTTTTGCTTTATTGTTTCTTATGGGTATGGAAATAAGAGCATTACAAACACTTAAACTGGGATTACTTGATGCCATATAAGTTATTAGATGATAAAAAAACCTACGCTAATGTAAATTCAGAAAATCCTACTGTATGTTTTTTACATGGTTGGGGAAGGTCATCTCAAGATTTCAATTCAATTAGTCAATCTTTTGATTATATTAGTTTTGACTTACCGGGTTTTGGAAAATCTCTTGAACCGATTAATAGTATGACTCCAAAGGAATATGCTGATTATATAAATCAATATATTCCTAATTCGGTAGACACTATCGTTGGACATTCTTTTGGTGGCAGGATTGCCGTGCATTTAAGCGAGTTAAGAGATGTTAGAAATTTAATTTTAGTGGGTGTTCCGTTAATTAAAAAACAAATACACTCTAAAAAACTTTCGATATTAAATATTTATAAAAGCTTGAATAAGTTTGGAATATTATCTGATCAAATGATTGAAAAAATAAAAAAAAATAGAGGATCATACGACTATAGAAACTCTGAAGGAATTATGAGAGATACTTTAGTAAAAGCTGTAAATGATGATCTTACCAACAAATTACAAAATATAGATTGCAATGTACATCTTATTTGGGGTGGCGAAGATAAAGAAGTTGATATTGATATTGCTAAAGAAGCGCATGAAAAAATAAAAAATTCAAATTTACACATCTTGGAAGGCAAAGGTCACAATCCTTTAAATTCCTCGTATCTTGAGATTGTTAATATTATTAACCTTATATGAATTTACTTTATTTTTTTGTACTGGCTTTACTAACTGCATCGTCTTTAGTTAATTCTATAAGGTGGTCAAGAATTGCTCAAAGAGAGCATTATGTTCCAGGTTATGTTGGTAAATTTTATTTTCGATGGGTAAAGTTAATCCCTTTTAACAATCTTTATTTTATACTAACTATCATTTTTATGATTTTAAGCTTATGGAACCCATATGCAGCCGTGATTGTTGCAATTCTGAGTATATTATTGCCAAGAGGACTTTCCTTTAATTACAGAACATCAGAAGTAAATCAAACAGAGAGAATTAAAAGACTAAATATTGTATATTTTATATTGATTCTCTTAATCTCAATTGGTTCTGTTTTTCTAGAGTATGGCTACTTTTTAGCACTTTTAGCTAATGTTTTTTCTTTTTTTGTATACGATCAAGCTCTAAAAATAACTAAGAATTTTGAAAAAAATCAATCACAAATATTTGTAGATAGGGCAGAAGCAAAGTTAGCAAAATTTTCTGGTCCGATAGTTTCCATTACAGGATCATATTCGAAAACAACAACAAAAAATACTTTGAAACAAATTCTATCAACAACTAATGATGTATTTGTAACTCCAGAAAGTTACAACAATCGTCTAGGAATTGCAAAATCAATCAATGAAAATTTAAACACTGAAAATGAAATTGCAATATTTGAAATGGGAACTTATGGTTTCGGAGAAATTAGGGAAATGTGTTCATGGGTTAAACCACATATATCTGTAATTACAGGAATAGCACCAGTACATTTAGAAAGAATGAAGACTCTCGAAAATATATTAGACGCTAAATCAGAAATTGTAGACCTAACAGGTACGGTAGTTATTAATGGTGATGATCCACTTTTATTAGGCCAAGCTAGACTTTGGACAGCACAAAAAATGGTTATTGATTGCTCTACAGCTTTTCCGAATGCCGCTGTCTATGTCGAACATAAAGACAACAATCATTCTGTTTATATTAATGGTAAATATATTACTTCTGTAAAAGGTCCTAAGATTTTACAACTTTCCATTTCGCTATCCGTTGGAATTATGATTGCTTTGGAGATGGATGTTTTAACTTATCTAAATAATGTAACGGAATTGGAAAAAACCTCTCATAGACAGACAGTCATGAAAGGAAACCTAGGACATACGATAATAGATAATTCCTTTAACTCGAATCCAATTTCAAATATATCATCCTTAGAATTAATAAATTCTTTTGAAACAAAAGGAAAAAAATATTTGATTACTCCTGGAATGATTGAACTAGGTTCAGAGCAGTTTACATACAATTATGAATTTGCTTTTAATGCGAGTTCCGTCATTGATGAAGCATTAGTTGTTGGATATACAAATAAAGCTTCCCTGATGCTATCTTTTGAAGAAAACAACACTCCGGTTAAATTTTTTAAGAATAGAGATTTAGCGGTTTCCTATCTAAACTCTGTGGTGGAAGACGATGATGTTGTATTATTTGAAAATGATTTACCAGACCACCACCCATAAGTCATGAGTGAAAATTTAGCTGTTATATTTGGTGGTCCTTCACCAGAACATGATATTTCTATACTTACCGGTCTTCAAACATCAAGAGTTCTTTCTTCAAAGCATAAAGTTTTAAATATATATTGGTCACAAGAAAATAAATGGTATTTATTAGATGGAAATCTAGAATCAAAAGATTTCATCGATAATAATTCAATTCTTAAAAAGGAGTTAAATGTAAGACTTGATTCAAATCCAGGTTTTTATTTAAAAAAGAAAAAATTAGATATTTCTTTAATTATAAATGCATGCCACGGAGGGCCTGGAGAAGATGGAACCTTACAAGGCTTACTCGATTTATTAGATATTAAATACAGTGGTCCTTCATTGTCTACTTCGCAGTTGTGTATGGATAAATATGCGTTTTTTACATTGATGAGTTGTAATAATATCCCTGTAATAGACACCCATCTAATTTCTGAATCAAATAAGCCCAATTTTGATGGTCCTTACATACTAAAACCAAGGTTCGGGGGGTCTTCAATCGGTGTTGAGTTAATTGAGGATTATGAAACAGGATTATCAATTATTAAAAACTCTAGTCTCTATAATCAAGGCTCTATTTTGCAACCATTTTTAGATGATTCAGATGACTTGCTGGTTGGGGTAAAAACTTATCCAAAGATAAACTTTTCCGATATTGAGAAGCCAATTAGGTCTACAAATAATGAAATGTTTTCTTTTAAAGATAAATATTTAGAAAATGGAGGACTCGAGGGATCTAGAAGGGAGCTTCCAGCAAAAATTAATGAATCAATAAAAAGTCAAATAATTGAAATATTGAATAAGTTATTAACAATCGTAGAAATAAAGGGTATTTCTCGTGTTGATTTTTTGTTAAAAGAAGAAAAGGTATACCTCAATGAAGTAAACACAGTACCAGGAAGCTACGCTTTATATTTATGGGAACATATGGGTTTTAGCAAATATGATTTGCTTAAAGATTTGGTTAATGAAACTAAATTTAAATCAAACAATTGGACCAACGAAGGTTCTGATGGAGCGGCTTTAAAAACAGCTAAAGATATTCAAAGTAAGCTAGGTTAATGACAGGTATTTTCTGGGATTGTGATGGAACAATCATGGATACTGAAAGGCTATATGCCTATGCATGGCAAACCTACCTAACACAATATGGATTAAACATCTCTGAAGAAGAAATAAAACAATATGTAGGTGTTGATGATAAAATAGTTCACTCTTTTTATTCTGATACAGTTGATATTGAAAATTTTGAAAATACAATGCTTTCACTTGGAAAAATTATTGAGCAATCATTAAATGACAAGATAATTTATGATGATGCAAAAATATTGTTAAATCAAATTAATAAACTAAATTTTAAACAAGCTTGCGTGTCAGCAAGCCCACAAGGGCTCTTGATTAAAAAACTTAAAGAAGTTGGAATAGAAAATTTGTTTGAATATATTATTGGCGGCGACAGCGTAAAAAGAAACAAACCATATCCAGATATTTACAACAAAGCTATAGAAAACCTACAGACAACAAAAAATATTATTATTGAAGACAGTCCAACAGGAATACAAGCCGGAAAAGATTCCAACAGTTTTGTCTTAGCTGTAAATAGGGGAATATTTACAAACAGTCAACTTAGTGAAGCAGACTTAATAGTAGATGAACTAAGCCTTGAAATTATTAATAAAATTTTAAAAACCCTATAAATACTTTATAAATCGAAAATAAACTACAAAACTTTCTTAGGCGCAAAACGCGTCTAAGACATAGTTAGAACCAAAACGGGGATTTTTCTCTCGGTAAGTTTTTGATAATTAGAATACCCACCACGATTCATAAAATCCATTTTGTTCCACCATTCAGTTCTTTCCTCACCATAAACTTCTCTAGCACTTGCCTCAAAAGTATTTTGTCCAATTTGAACTTTACACTCATGATATTTTTTTAAATTGTGATACCAACTTGGATTTTTCTTGTTACCACCTTTAGAAGCTATTAAACATATTTCGTTACCTTCTTTAAGGAATACAAGAACATTTTTTCTTTCTAATTGAGTTTTAGCACCTTTTGAAAACAAAATTAAACAAGGTCTACCACCTAAGAACTTACCAAACCTACCGTTAGAGTATATATATAGATAATTATGAAAATACAAAAATACAAAAATGGAATATCTATTTATTTTTTTTAAAAACTCGATCATATATTCAACTCAACTCTTTTTTTCCAACTGCTAAAACTATTAGGATAAAAATCAATTGGCTGAGCGAGTCTCTGGGTGGGAAATTCAAAAATAGGTTGATTTACATTTGTTATTTTTTTATATTTTGGGACAGGTGCAAACGTAGATGCAAATTGTTTATTTTTTAAATAAACCATTGGATCATCTAGCACTACTGTTAAATCTCTCTTCAAAGATATTTCTTTTAAGCACTCCAATAAGAAATTGATTCTTTTTGTAGAAATTTTTAAGCTAAGTAATAGTTTTTTATCGAATATAAACACAACAGGTAAGTTTGGAAAATATTTCATAGCTGGGTCGTCATCTCCTAGTGACTCAGCTGTAATCCAAACGAAGCTTGGTTTTTTACTTGCATTAGATTTAATTTCTTTAGGTCCAAAATTTTTATAAATATCTACATCTAAACTAATATTTTTTTTTGTAATTTCAATATTTTGTGGCCATTCATTTATTGGGCATTTAAAATTTAGTTCACATTCATCACATAATTTTTTTGCTCTTTTTTGTACTTGAAATTTTGAAAATCCATAAACCTTTCCAGTTTGGGATCCCATTACCCAATGCCAACCTAACCGATTTGCAAATCTAGATCCGTCAACTAAATGTTTAAACATATAATCTTCGTTTTTGTTCCAACTCCCTTGTTCTCTTAATGAAAAATGTGAAGCAAACCACATCCTTGTTTGGTTCACCATATACCCAGTTTCTTCCAACTCTTTTTTAACTGTATTTATACAATTCATATTTTGTGTATCGATATCTTTGTTTATCTTGCTATTTATTGAATAATTTAAAAATTTTTGGGATTTTTTACCAATAATTGCATATAAATGTCTTGAAAACTCCTGCCAAAGTAGTTCATCTCTGTATTTTGTTTTATCTTCATACTTAAAAATTTCAACATATTTCCATACCTCCCTTAAATCTAATAAACCATGTCTGATATAAGCAGATAAATAGGATGAGCCTCTTTTTGATTTTGGATAGACGTTATTTCGTAATTTAGAATAATTTGTTATATCTAGATTATGCAGAGCTAAATCAGCATTTGATTGACCACCTTGAATAAGTGGTTCTGAGTAATTGTCGCAACATAAATCTAAAAAATATGAATTAATAATTTCTTTGTTAGATAATTTAAGGTTAATTAATGACATTAAATCTAGTTAATATTTATCTTGTCCAATTTTAACATTTTTAATGACCTGAATTCCTTCAACCGTCTCTAATTCAAAATTGATCCTCTGACCTTGTCTTAAAGTTCTAAATATAGATCCTTTTAGTGATCCGGCAGCAATAAATACTTCAGTTTTGTCTGTATCTAATAATATTATTCCATTGCCTGTGTTTGGATCGTATGATTTAACAACACCTTGAGCCATTAAACTTTTTCGCCCCTTTGACGTATTTCTTTAACCACAGACTCTATACCTCGTTTGTCAATAATTTTGTTTCCACGAGTACTTACCTTAAGTTTCACCCATCTATTTTCACTTTCAAGCCAGTACTTTTTTGTGATAATATTTGGTTTGAACCAACGATTATTTCTTTTGTGAGAAAAAGAGACATGCTTTCCTGATCTTGGCTCTCTTCCTGTTACTTGACATCTGTTTGCCATAAAATTTCCTCTAAATTACAAGTATAACTATAACTAATTTAATAATTTGTAGGTACTTTCATTTTAAAACTTTTTAGGTAATGTTTTATTGTGGTTGAAAGAAGCTTTATATATTTAGATTCAATAAAACTAGATTCGCTAAAAGGTTTTGGCGAAAAGAGGTATGCAAGTTTAAAAAAAAGTAATTTGAAATCTGTAGCGGACTTGATAAGGTTTTATCCCCGCAAACACATTGATAGGTCAAAAGTAAAATTAATAAATGAAATTAATCAAGATGACGAAAATCAAGAAGTTACAATAATTGGAACCATAACCAATATATCTGTCTTTACTACAAGAACTAGATTAAGAATCACAACGTTAACTATTATCGATGATTCTGGCAGCGTCAAGGCCAAATGGTTTGGGCCTCAATACATTGAAACAAGATATAAAACTGAAGAAAAAATTGCTTTATCTGGTAAACCAGATGTTAAAAAATCTGGAAATATTGAATTTAAAAATCCGACAATTGAAAAATTTTCAGATATTGAGGAATTAAATGAAACTGGTTCATTTATACCTATTTATCAAAAAATAGATGGAATGACTAGTTCTTCAGTCAGGAAGGCGTTGAAAGAAATTATATCAATATTAGATACAGATAAAGATAAATTTACATCTGGGCTTTCAGACATGCTTTCAAATAAAATAGTTAAAAATTATTCTTTATTACCCAGATATGAAAGTGTTAAACAAATTCATTTTCCTAAGAATGAGAAACAATATAAAGATGCAAGAAATAGATTGGCACTCGATGAATTTATTTATTTAAGATCAATTTTTGAAAATTTAAAATCTAAATATAAAAGTGAAAATAAAGGCCTAAAGTTTTCATTTATAAATCAAGATATAGAAAAATTTATAGAAAACTTACCTTTCAAACTGACAAATTCCCAATTCAAAACTTCCTACGAAATTCTGGACGATCTTATGAAAGAATACCCAATGAAAAGGTTGCTACAGGGTGATGTCGGGTCTGGAAAAACAGTTGTTGCAGCTGTGGCAATCTATGCAGCATATATTTCTGGCTATCAAGTTGCCTTTATGGCTCCTACAGAAGTACTTGCTGAGCAACATTTTAATTCAATAAAAGTTTTCTTTAATAATTCTGACCTTCCTATTAACTTACTTACTTCATCTGTTTCAGATCGAGATTCAATAATGAAAAATATAGAAAATGGAAATCCAGGACTTTTTATTGGTACACATGCGTTAATACAAGATAAAATCCACTTCACAAATTTAGGATTAGCGATAATTGACGAACAACAAAGATTTGGAGTTGAACAAAGAAAAAAACTAATAAATAAAAGTGGTCTTATTCCAGATCAATTAGTTATGACAGCGACACCTATACCAAGAACTACAGCCCTTTCAATTTACGGCGATTTAGAGATTTCTTCCATAAATGAGATGCCACCAGGAAGGAAAGAAGTAGTTTCTTATTTATTCTCAGGATTACAAAGTGATAATAATGCTGTATTTAATAAGTGTATGGACCACCTTTCTAATAATTCACAAATATTTGTTGTCTGTCCATTTATTGAAGAAAGTGAATCCTCCGATATTCAATCTGCTGAAAATGTGTACAGCTTATATAAAGACAAGTTTGCAAAACATAATGTAAAGATATTGCACGGGAGAATGAATTCTGAAGAAAAAGATAAAATTATGAATGAGATGAAGACAGGAGAAATTGACATATTGGTTTCTACTGTTGTCATAGAAGTTGGAATTGATATTCCAAATGCTACTTTGATGATAATTGAAAGCGCAGAACGATTTGGGTTGAATCAATTACACCAATTAAGAGGACGTGTAGGTAGAGGTTCAAAACAGTCTGAATGTATTTTCCACATAACAAATAAAAAATCACTCTTAACAATAAGTGACGAAGGTAAAAAAAGGCTCGAAGCCATCGTAGATATCAAAGATGGATTTAAACTATCAGAAATTGATTTAGAAATAAGAGGTGAAGGAAAAGTAACCGGAACAAGTCAATCTGGACAATCTGATTTGAAAATTGCTGATTTAAGATATGATTACGAACTTTTATTAAAGTCAAAAGAAATTTTCGAAGAAATAGATTCAGTTGAAACAAAAGAATTAATTTTTAAAGAAGCTAAAGTTTTATTTCCAAATTATTTTAAGGCAGATGGTACAACTTGAGAGTTTTAGCTGGTATTTACAAATCGAGAAATATAGATACCGTCAATAGTCCAAATACTCGCCCCATGATGAGTAAAGTTAGAGAATCTATTTTTAGTTCTTTACAATTTTCAATTCCAGATGCGGATGTTTTAGATTTATATTCTGGATCAGGCAGTCTAGGTATAGAAGCATTAAGCAGGGGGGCAAGATTTGCTACTTTTGTTGAAAAGTCTAGAGATTGTGTAAAAATACTTGAAAAAAACCTAAAAGGATTAGAAAACAATTATAAAATAACTAATTTGTCAGTTGATGCTTTTATCACCACATCAATTAACAAATACTCTGTTGTTTTTTACGACCCACCTTTCAACTTTGATACAGAAGTAGTTAATGATGAAATTACTTTAATTGCTGAATCAATAGAAACTGGTGGTCATCTTATAATCCACAGGCATTCATCATCACAAGCAATTCATTTACCAAAATTTTATGAAATTCGTAAAGAAAAAAATTATGGTCAAAGTAATATTCTTATAGTAAAGAAAATATGAAAATTTTAATTCCAGGCTCATTTGATCCGCCAACTAATGGCCATATAGATGTAATTAATAGGTGTTCAAAAATATTTACTGAAATTATTGTTGGAGTAGTTGTTAATCCCTCTAAAGATTCATTATTTACCCGTACTGAAAGATCTGAAATGTTAGATAAAATATTTAACGAAAAACAAAATATAAAGATTGAAAGTTTTGAAGGTTTACTAGTTGATTTTGCATCTAAACATAATGTTGATGCAATTGTCAAAGGATTAAGAGCTATGACAGATTTTGATTATGAATTTCAAATGGCTCAAGCAAATTTTACCCTAGCTAGTTATGAAACTATATTTATTCCTTCATCACCTGAATATGGATACTTATCGAGTTCTATGGTTAAGGAAATTCATTCTTACGGAGGCGATGTTTCTTCACTAGTTCCACCTGAAGTTTTAAAAAGCTTGAACAATGACTAATTCTGAAATAAATTTTGAAGAAGTTATTAAGGGAAATAAACGTGTTGATATTGTTGATAAACTTGAGGAATTAAGAACACAATTAAATTCCAACTCACTAAAAGGTAGGCTTAATAAAAAAGATTTAATAAAAAGCATTGATGAAATTATTGATTCTGTCCCTGTGGAAATGAGAACAGCTCGTTGGATAGTTAGGGAACAGGAAAGTTTTATAAACCAAGCAAAGAATGAATCAAAAAATTTAATCAACGAAGCAAAGGTTGAATCTGAAAAACTTATTGCAAATTCATATGTCTTGCAAGAAGCTGTAATTGAAGCTAATGCTCTAATAAAGCAGGCTGAAGTTGAAACACAAGCTTACAGAGCTAGTATTGAAGATACAGTGGATCAAAAAATAGAAGATATACAATTAAAAATTCAACAAATGTCTAATTTTCTTGAAGTTGAAAAAAATAAATTAAGAGAACCTAGAAATATTGATAAACCCCAAGAACAATGAGTTTAGATACAAAGATTAAAACTATTGATTTAATTAATACATCAAAGACATTTGAATTTAATCAATCTGGTAATCTATCTATCAAATTTGGGTGTAATTTTACTGATTCCACAAACACAATCGACTACAAATCACATTCCAAAATTGTTGATAATATTTTAACATTTAACTTATCCTTAAATTTTAGCTATCAAGCTGAGTGTGGAAGATGTTTATCAGTTGACACCTTTGAAGGTAAAAATGCTCGAGATTTTTCATTGAATTTAAATGCTGAAAATGATTATGAGTTAAATTTAGATACTGAATTCATTGATTTAGAACCTTTTATTTCAGAAATGATAATTGAAAAATTAGAGTTAAACTATTTATGTGGGCAGAAATGCAATGGATTGTGCCCCGATTGTGGTATTAATATGAATAAAAATAAATGTAACCATGAAGAAAAAAAGTTAAAAGAAAGTCCATTTTCTTCTCTAAGTCAGCTAGATTTGTAGTTTGAAAGGAATATAGCTATGGCAGTACCAAAGAAAAAAATGTCTAAGTCTAGAACTAGACGAAGAAAAGCAACTCATAAGATTTCTAAACCACATTTTGTTGTTGATCCTGAAACGGGAGTTGCAAAGAAATCACATAGAGTGAATCCTGCTGATGGTACCTATAACGGTCGTCAAGTAAAAGAACCTGAAGTAAGTTAATTTAATTATGAATACTATTGCTGTTGATGCAATGGGTGGAGACTCTGCTCCAGTTGACTTAGTCAAAGGCGCTATCGAAGCAAAACAATTTGGGGTGAATGTTGTTTTGTGTGGTGACCAGAACTTAATTAATCCTTATTTAGATAATGTAGAAATTCCCATTTTTCACTACCCACAAGTAATCACTATGGATGAAGATCCAATGAAAGCAATAAGATCAAAAAAACAATCCTCAATTATTGGTTGCATGCAGCTACTTAAAGAAAATAAAGTACAGGCGGTATTTTCTGCTGGTTCAACAGGAGCTACATTAGTTAGTGCTATTTCTATTCTTGGTAAGCAAAAGGGTATTATCAGACCAGCAATTGCTTCAGTTCTCCCAACTCTCGATAGTGGAATAGTTTTACTAGATTCAGGTGCAAGCTTAGACGTAAAACCAAAAATATTGTTTCAGTACGCCGTAATGGGTTCAAAATTAGCTGAGATTTTATTTAACAATTCAAATCCAAAAGTAGGACTATTAAATAATGGAGAAGAGGATACAAAAGGAAGAGATGTTGAGAAAACAGCTTATAAACTTCTAAAAAGTAGTGATCTAAATTTTGTTGGTAATGTAGAGGGTAGAGATTTTGCTACAGGAAAAGCGGATGTATTCGTAACGGATGGTTTCACAGGGAATGTGGTTTTAAAAACAATGGAGGGAACTGCAAAATTACAATCTAAATTAATTTCCCAATCTTTAAAAGATAATTTATTTAAACCTGTGTTACCTGCAGTTAAAAAGGCATTGCAACCCGCAAAGGATACACTAAATCCAGATAAAACAAATGCTTCTTATTTGCTTGGAGTAAATGGAGTTGTAACTATTGGCCATGGTTCATCTAATGTTGAAGCCGTAAAAAATGCAATTATTTATACAAATAATTCAGTAAACAAAGAATTTATAAGTGATTTCACTTCTGAAATAGAAATAACATGAATGATATAAGTCTTTTGGAAAATCAAATAGGATATAAATTCAAAAATATAAAATTTTTAAAAATTGCACTAACACACAAGTCTTATTTAGACGAGTTTCCAGAGCTAATGTCCAATCAAAGGTATGAATTTTTTGGCGACGCTATTCTTGATTTTGATTTAACAGAATATTTATTTAAAAATTATCCAGAACTAGATGAGGGGAGCCTTACAAAAATACGATCAAGTGCAGTAAACCAATTTAATTTAGTACAAATAGGAAAGAAAATTGATATCGGAAAATATCTCTATCTAAGTAAAGCAGAAGATTCAACAGGTGGCAGAAATAAAGATTCAATTATTGAAGATGCTGTAGAGGCCCTTATTGCATCTCTTTATTTTGATGGCGGGTTAAAAGCAGTGAATAATTTTGTATCAAATTTTATTTACCCAAGTATTCAAGAGTTATCTGAAAATCCTGGTCAAAAAGATTACAAAACAAGATTGCAAGAGCATTATGCAAAGCAAGGTAAGAAAGTAAACTATGAAGATCAATCAAGTGGACCTGATCATGACAAAAATTTTCAAACTGAAGTATTTTTAGATAACGAATTAATTGGTTCAGGAATAGGTAAATCAAAAAAAGCTTCGCAACAAGACGCGGCTAAAAATGCCCTCAGTGACACAAATGCCTGAGTTGCCTGAAGTAGAATCAATAAAAAGATATATTTCACCAGTATTTACTGGTCAAAAGTTAATTAAATATTCCATTAATGATGAAAGAACTAACAGATTTAATTCTTCAAACCCAAAAAATTTAGGTGTATTAAGAGAAGTAAATCGAAAAGGAAAAGTATTAGATTTTACATTTAAAAATTATTCAATCTTGTTTCATCTTGGCATGAGTGGAAGGGTGGATATCAATAATTTAAAAAACAAACACACAAGAGCAGTGTTCATTTTTAATAAAGATAAATTAAATTTTGATGATATAAGAAAATTTGGATATATAAAAATTACCTCTAATGATTTAAAAGATATTCATTTGCAAATGATAGGCCCTGATATATTAGAATTATCTATCAAGAATAAGAGAAATATATATGAAAAAGCAAAAAAATCAAAAGTAAGTATTAAAAATTTTCTACTTAATCAAAAAAACATGAGTGGACTGGGAAATATTTACGTTAATGAAGTTTTATTTAAAGCTAAAATTAACCCTCTTTCTACTACAGAAAAACTAAACCAAAACCATTGGAATGATATTTTTTTATATTCAAAAAAAGTTTTAACTTCAGCAATAAAAAATAATGGTACAACTCTCGATGACATGACTTACTTTCTTCCAAATGGTAATTATGGATCAAATCAAAATTTTTTAAATGTTTACAATAAAAATAATTGCAACAAATGCAAAAATAAAATTGATAAACTATATATTGATAATAGATCAAGCTATGTGTGTAAAAAATGTCAATTCCTAGTCAATTAAATGTCGAACTTTTTAGAGATGGAAATCTAGAATCTAATCACATTGTGAATTTCTATAATTCTGAAACTAATTCACAAGATTATTTTTTTCCAAGGTCATCTGTAAAACCTTTTCAGATAATTCCACTTCTTTATTTATTAAGTGATCAAAATGAAGTTAATTTAACTGATGAAGAAATTGCACTGTTTGCTTCGTCCCACTCCGGTGAAGAATTACATACCGATCTTTTATTAAAAACTTCTGAAAAATATAATCTTAATCTGGAATATTTAATTTGCGGAGTTCAACGGCCATTTCATGATAAAACCGCTGATCGAATTCTAAATGGAAATAATGACTTTTTAAAAATTCATAACAATTGTTCAGGCAAACACTTATCGATGTTACTTTTTTCAAAAGTTTTAAATGTAGATTGTCAAAATTATTACAAGATTGATCACAAGTCACAAACAAGGATTAATGAATTCTTTTATGAAATATTTCAAACAAAAGATATCACCTACGGTGTTGACGGATGTGGACTTCCAGCAATTAGACTAAAAGCTTTGGATTTTCTTAACTCAGTTAATTATATTAAAAATTCAAAATACGGTGAGTTGTGGAATAGAGTATTTAATGCATATGTTCGGTTTCCTGAGATAATTGGGGGTACAAACAGAGCTGATACAAATTTAATAAATTACTCAAATTCAGATTTGTTAGCTAAATCCGGTGCTGAAGGTGTTATGTTTGTTACTAATAACAGTGAGTCTTTTTTATTTAAATGCTTAGATGGTAGCAAGAGGGGAGTTGATTTAGCATCTTCATACTATTTAAACAGTATTGGACTTGTAAATAATTCACCATTTGAATCTCAAGCAAACCTTTATTCTATGAATCGACAGAATAACAAAGCCGTAGAAATTAAGATTACTAAAAATTTCTGATTTTAAACAATTTAATTACATTTTTACTACAATATAACTAACAACAGGGTAATAAATGTATTTAAAATCATTAGATATTAATGGGTTTAAGTCTTTTTCAGAAAAGACTATTATTGATTTCTCAAACGAAGTCAATGTTATTGTAGGCCCAAACGGTTCAGGTAAATCAAATGTGGTTGATGCTATTTCATGGGTTCTTGGAACACAAAGCCCAGCAACACTAAGAACAAATAAAATGGAAGATGTAATATTTGCAGGTACCGAAAAATTATCAGCAAAAGGATTTTCTGAAGTTTATTTAAATTTTGAAGTTGACGAAAAATTGTTTAATGGAAATAGTGAAATTTCAATCGGAAGAAAGCTTTTTAGAGATGGAACTTCAGAATATTTCATGAACGGATTAAATTGCAGGTTACTTGATATCCAAGAATTTCTCAATGATGTTGGTATAGGGAAACAACAGCACATTATAATTTCTCAAGGCCAAATAGCTGAAATATTAAACTCTAAACCCGAGGACCACAGACTTACAATTGAAGAAGCTGCTGGAATCCTTCCACTTAGAACGAAAAAAGAGAAATCCTTAAAAAGAATTGAATCTGGAGAAAAAGAAATTAAAAGAGCTAAAGATGTTTTAAGGGAAATTAAAAAACAATTGAAACCATTAAGAGAGCAAGCAGAACAGGCTCTTATTCATGAAGAAAAATCAAATTTGCTTAAGAGAAAGATGATTGAAATTAATGTTCTTTTATTTAATAAATATAAAAATTTAGATAACCAACAAGATACATATGAAAAAGAAATTAATGAATCACTAGTTCTTATAGATAAAAAGATTTTAGATTTAAAAAATCAAAAAAGTAAAATAAATACTGAGCTTGGTGACGGAGTTTCCATAGGTTCAACTTTAAAAGACTATTCATCAAAATTTTTAAATATATCAGAACAGCTCAGATCAATTGCTCAAGTTGCTAGTGAAAGACAAGATAATTTAGAAAGAGAGGAAATTAAAGCTGTTGAAGAGTTATCTAAGACTAACAAAAAAATTAAAGCCAATTCTGAACAAATATCAAATCTTTCATCACAATTAATTTCAAAAAAACTAGTATTAAGTTCACTCCAGGAGTCATATAAACAAATTAAATTTCAACTAGAAGATATAATCAAAAAGCTTTCAGCATCAACTGAAGTAAATGAAGCTCTCCTTCAAAGCGAGATACAGCAATTAAATAAAAGTATTTCATATACGACAATCAATTTAAACAATTTAAATTCTGAATTAAAAAAATGGGAAAATGATTTATCAGAATCAGAAAGTCTAATTGATGATATCAACAATGAAATATTAAATAATAATATAAATCTTGAAACCCTACCTCCATTTTTTAATAGGTCTAAATCAATTTTAAATAGAGAGATTGTTCTCAATAGTAATAAATTGTCTGAAGAAGAGACTTCTCATAAAGATTTAATCCAGGAATTAATGAACAAAGAAAATCTGTTAGAAAGCATTAATGAAAATGAACAATTTAAAAATGATATTAATAAACAAAAAAATGAATTGGAAAATCAAGTAATTCAAATCGAAAAGGAGATTAGTTTAGTGTCAAACCAACTAGTATCTTCGCAGGAAAGAATTAAAACTTTAACTGAACAAAATGATGAACTAACTAAAATCAAGAAAGAAATATCTCAAAAATCATCTGATGGAAATAAAAATGACCTCTCTAATTTAATAGATTCAACAAAGATATTTATTGAGTTTTCAAATAAAACATCGGATACATTAGAAACAAAAGCTTTGTATTTTGATGATAAATATGGAAATTCAAATAAAAAAATATTAATAATTGATGATGAAATTGAAAAATTAAATAAAGAATATTTCACTCATAAAGAATCCTTAACTAATATCGCTATAAAGAAATCCGAGTACAATAATTCTAAATCTCAACATTATTCAAACTTAACAAATATTTATGGATTAACAATTGAAGAAATTAATAATTATCATCTTCAAAATGAAAGTCAAGAAGTGCTTGAGAATGAAATTAAGGCTATCGAACTTAAGTTAGAACAAATAGGAACTGTTAATTATTTAGCAAAAGAAGATTATGAATCACTAAACAGCAGGTTTGAAGAAATTACCTCTACAATCGAAGATTTAAACTTAGCTAAAAAGAAATTACTAGAAAATATAAATGAAATCGAAAAAGAAATAGAATTTCAAATTGAATCATCTTTTAATTCTATATCAGTACACTTTTCTGAAATTTTTGAAACATTATTTCCAGGGGGAAATGGGTCACTTTCTTTCACCGACAAATCAAATATACTTGAAACAGGTATTGAAATTTCAGTGCAACCACGAGGTAAAAAGGTTAAAAAACTAAGTTTATTATCTGGTGGAGAACGTTCATTAGCAGCTATAGCTTTTCTTTTTTCAATATTTAAATCATTTCCAAGCCCTTTTTACATATTAGATGAGGTTGAAGCGGCATTAGATGATGCTAATTTACACCGTATGATTAATTTACTTAAACATGTTAAAAATGATGCACAATATATTATTGTTACTCATCAGCAACAAACTATGCATGCCGGTGATATATTGTATGGCGTAACTATGGAACCAGGATCTGGATCTAGAGTATTCACAAAAACCAAAAAAGATTTTGAAAGCATGATCAATAGTAAATGAATAACGACCAATTAGCCGAATTGGCAAAAGATATAGCCACTAAAGCATATGCACCTTATTCAAATTTCAGGGTAGGAGCGGCATTAATTACAGATTCTGGAAATGTATACACTGGATGTAATATTGAAAATGCATCATACCCAGCTTCTGTTTGCGCTGAAGATGTAGCTGTATTTAAAGCAATATCTGAAGGTGAGAAGAAAATTAATACAATCGCTGTAGCATGTATTGATGCAGAGTCAGACACGGCTATTTTTCCATGTGGAATATCAAGACAAAGGCTTGCAGAATTCGACACTGAATGTGTTTTAGTAGTAGATAAAACAGGATACAAAACTTATAAATTTGCGGAAATACTGCCTTATAATTTTAAATTTTAGATATTTTCATTGATTTTAGGAATAACACTTAAAGTATCTCCAACTATTCCTAAGTCCGCAAGTTGAAAAATAGGTGCTTCTTCATCTTTGTTAATAGCGATAATAAATTTTGAATCTTTCATACCAACTTGATGTTGAGTTGCACCAGAGATTCCACATGCTATGTACACATCAGGTTTAACTGTTTTACCTGTTTGACCCACCTGTTGTGAATAGGGCATCCAACCTGCATCAACAATAGCTCTAGTTCCACCAATTGCTGCATTAAGTTTATTGGCTAAATCCTCTACCAAAGATAAATTATCTTTTTCTACCATACCTCTACCAGCAGAAATAACAATTTTTGAATCTTCTAGTTGAGGGCCTGATTTTTCTTCTTTGAAAATATCGAAGATTTCCAAAGAAGAATTCTCTACTTCGATAGTTTCATACTCGTCATTGAGTTCTATGTCTATCGGATCAAAAGATTTTGGTCTAATTAATAATAGAGAATGAGATGATGTAATTTTTGTTTTGTATATACTTCCCCCACCATTAATAGAGTTTGTTGTAATTACTGAACTGTCTTGAATTTCAAAATTAATTACATTGGAAACTGGACTAGATGATAAATCAACTGACAAGAACGACACAAGGTCTCTGGATTGGTATGTAGACGGGGCTAAAACTAGTGAAATATTTTGTTCTTGAATTATTTGTGAAATTTTATCTGCAACATTACTGAATTGAAGTGATTCAGAACTTCTCTTAATATAAGTTTGTTGAAATGTACTAGAACCTATAATAGGTGAATCTTCACTACCAACCGTCACAACGCTGAAATCTAATCCTAAATCATTTGCTTTATTGATAATTTCTAATGTACCTGAACTTAATTTACTTTCAGTTACTTCACCGATTATAAGTGTTTTCATATTGCTTTAAGTTCCTTTAATTTTTCAATAATTACTTGGTAAGCTTCCCCTTCATCAATAATTGTTTCACCATTTTTGGAATTCTCTATTTTTTCAATATCTAAAAACTCTAAATTTTGTGATGCATTCATGTTTAAGGAGGACAACTCAACTTTCTCTATGGGTTTTTGTTTAGCTGCCATAATATCTTTAAAATTAGGGTATCGAGGCTCAACACCACCTGCAGTAACAGAAAGTACGCATTTTTCAGGCATTGTGACTTTCTCTGAGCCTTCTAAGGTTTGCCTTGTTAATATTACATTTTCAGAAATTTCAATTGCTTTTATATAAGAAATGCAATCCAATTTTAAAAATCTAGAAACTTGTTGAGGGACAGTACCTGTATATCCATCAGTTGATTCAGTGCCAAAAATTACAATATCTGCATCAGTAGTTTTTGCAAGTTCACTAAGTATATTTGCAGTCATAAGAGAATTCGCACCTTTTAAAGAATCATCATCTACATAAAGAGTTTTGTCAGCACCCATTTGAAGTGCTTGTTGTAGTCCTTTTTGAGTTCCGGCAGGTCCCATAGAAATAACAGTAACTTCACCATCGTATTTTTCTTTAAGTTGAAGTGCTATTTCAATGCCATATCTGTCAGTGTCATCAAGAACTTGTTCTTCAGGTCTTAAAATAAGTCCTTTGTCATAAGTGATGTCATTTGCTGGGTCTGGTATTTGTTTAGCGCATACGGTGATGTTCATAGAATTATATTAATTTATTTCAGTTATTACTGATATTAATTTGAGATAAAAATTCTTTCATAAATGTTTGCAATTTAACTTTTGAAAGTTCCGCAATTTCAATTACTTCATTATGATCCAACGGGCTGTCACTTATTCCTGCTGCTAAATTTGTTACAAGAGAAAAAGCACTTACTTTCATACCTGCATGTTTTGCCACTATAGCTTCAGGAACTGTAGACATTCCAACTAAATCTGCTCCAATTTTTTTTGCAAAATTTACTTCAGCAGGAGTTTCATATGTTGGACCAGTAAACCAAGCATATATTCCAGTTTTAAATTCAAAATGATTTTGTGCGATTTTTTCTGCTAATTGTTGAAATTGTTTGGAATATACTTCTGACATATCAGGAAATCTTGGACCAAAGTCATCTAAATTTTTTCCTATTAGTGGGTTATCACCTGTTAAATTTATGTGATCAGTTATTGAGACTATGTCGCCTGGATTATAATTTGGTGAAATTCCTCCTGCTGCATTTGTTAGTATTAAATTTTTTGCACCCAGTGATGAAAAGGTCCTTACTGGAATAACTAATTCTTGAATGGGATACCCTTCGTAATAGTGAGCTCTACCAGATAAAATTGCTGTATACCTTCCTTCTATTTCTACGATACTCAATGTACCCGAGTGGCCTTCAATAGATGGTTGCAGGAAATTTGGAATATCAGAATAACTGACTTGATGTATTATTTCATAGTTCTTCTCAAAACCACTCATTCCAGATCCAAGAATAATTACAGTAAGAATTTCTTTATCAGAAGTTAACTTATTAATAAAATTTTTTGCTTCGATTATTTTATCTAACATTTAATAAGTAGGTTAATAACTTAAATATCATTTAAAAAGCTATTACCTGGAAATATATTTTCTAACCCAAAATAATCAGAAATAGATGAGGCTACATTATAGAAACCTTTTAAGTCACCAATATATTTAGCCTTACAATTTTTTTTATAAGCAACCATTGGAACAAATTCTCTTGAATGATCTGTTTTTCCATCTGTTGGATCGGTACCATGATCACCTGTGAAGATAATCAAATCATCGTCACGAAGTTCTTTTATAATATTTCCAATTTCCTTATCAATTATCTGTAGTCCTTTGTGATATCCTTCTGGATCTTCTCTATGCCCATATAGCATGTCAAGGTCAACTAGATTTACAAATGTGAATTGATGTACTCCATTTTTAACTTCATCAAGAAGATATTTTAACCCATCCTTATCTCCCTCAGTGTGAACATAATTTGTTAAAAATTCTGTACCAAATAAATCAGTAATTTTTCCTATTCCATAAGTTTTAATATTATTTTTATAAAGAAGACTAAGGATAGTTTCACCTGGGGGAGCCATGCCAAAATCTTTTCTGTCGTATGTTCTTGTAAAGCTACCTTTATCACCGACGAATGGTCTTGCAATAACTCTTCCAATATTGTATTGATTACAATACTTTCTTGAAATTTTACAGATCTCATAAAGTTTTTCTAGACTGCACACTTTTTCATGAGCAGCTATCTGAAACACTGAATCTCCTGATGTATATAAAATTAATTCTCCGGTTTCTATATGTTGACTCCCAAGCTCTTCAATAATTTCTGTACCAGAAGCGTGTCTGTTACCAATAAAGTGACATTTTGCTTCTTTTTCAATATTTTGGATTAGTTCTTCAGGAAATCCATTTTCAAAGATTTTAAATTCAGTTTTTGTAGTCAATCCAGCCAATTCCCAGTGACCTGTTGTTGAGTCGTTACCTATTGAATCTTCGGAGAGCCTACCAACTGTAGCTATGTTTGAATCAACCATGTTTAAAACATTTGTGATTTTTCCAAATCCAAGTTTTTCCATATTAGGTATATCTACACCACCAACAGCCTTAGAAACGTTAGCTAAAGTATTAGTACCTAAATCTCCATACAAATCTGCATCTGGTGCTTCTCCAACACCTAAAGAATCAATTACAACTAGAAAACAACGTTTCATTAAATTGTACCAAAAAGTCTATCTCCCATATCTCCTAAACCAGGGACTATGTACCAATTTTCATCCAATTTCTCATCGATATTACACGTAACAAGAGTTACATCAGGATGAGCTTTTTCTAACTTTTTTATTCCCTCTGGAGCCGAAATTACTGTTAAAGCAATTATATTTTTTGGTGATGATTCCTTTACCTTGTCTATAGCAAATGACAATGAACCTCCCGTAGCAAGCATAGGTTCTAAAATGAAAACATTTTTATTTTCTAAATTAGGGAGATTTTCATAATAATATTCAGGCTCAGCTGTTTCTTCATTTCGTTGAACACCTATATAACCAAATGCAACATTGGGTATTAAGTCCTTTACACCATCTACTAGCCCAAGGCCTGCACGAAGGACAGAAACAGCTACATTCTCATTTTCAATTTCATAACCAACAGTTTTTGTTAGAGGTGTTTCAATTTCTTTATTTGAAAGTGAAATATTTTTGGAACCTTCCAATATTAGTAAATACGAAAGTTTTGATGCGTTGTTTCTGAAATCTTCAACTGTTGTATTTTTGTCTCTTAAAATAGTTAAATAATGATTTTTTAATGGATGTGATAGTTCTATTACTTGCATCAGAATCAGATTAGCAAAACATTAAATCTTTTCTAGTTATTTTTTTTAAGAAGTTAATCTAATAATTAGACATTTTATGTTTTACATCATGTAATATAATGTATTGCTATTTAAATAAAGGAAATAAATGCCTGTAAAAATAAGACTTGCACAAAGAGGTAAGAAAAAAAATAGAACTTACAGAGTTGTAGTTGCAGATTCTCGTTCCCCAAGAGACGGACGTTTCATTGAAGATTTAGGATATTATGATCCACATCACAATCCTTCAAAAGTTGAAATAAATGTAGAAAAAGCTGTATCTTGGCTAGATAAAGGTGCACAACCATCTGAAAGAGCACAAAAATTACTAGAAATTTCTGGAGCCTGGGCTCAATGGAGATCATCAAAAGGGGAGGTTGTATCTATTCCCACGGCACCTGAGGAAAAGATTAAAAGTAGTTCAAAAGCAAATAATAAGAAACAAGAATTATCTGAAGATACTGATGTTGAATCTACAGATGAAATTTCCTCAAAAAAGGAAGAGGAGTAAATCATGCCTTCAGGTTCTATTGTAAAAAATGTAGTTGAATATATAGTGTCTCAGATTGTTGAAGATCCAAAATCTGTAAAAGTAGACATTTCAGATTCTGATGATGAAAGTGTATCTATTGAAGTAAGGACTTCTCCTGATGATATGGGTAGAGTCATTGGTAAGCGCGGAAGAGTTGCGCGTGCAATTCGAACAGTAGCCCAAGCTGCTGCGGATGAAGAAGGATTACAATCTAGCGTCGAATTTATTGACTAAAAAAAATCTTTTTTATATAGGTAAATTAGGAAAACCTCATTCCCTCAAAGGCTTTCAGTACATAAACATTGAAATTTTTTTTAGAAATAAAAAATTAAATAATATTGAATTAAAAATTGGAAGAGAATATTTAATTGTCGAAGATTTTAAAAGTCATTTAAAAAATAGAAACTTAATAAAATTTAAAAATTTTGATTCTATAGAGTCCATACAAAAATTAAGAGAAGAAGATGTGTATATTTCAAATGATTTAATTAATAAATTTATTGATGAAAACGACCTTCCTTGGCCTGGCTTTTTTAAAGGTTCTGAAATAACTCATGATGGTAAATTTATTTCAAGTTTCCTATATTTAAATAAGATGCTTTATATCAATGTACATGGAATAGATGATTTTCCCATTCCTTACAATGAAACGTTTTTTAAATACAAAAATGGAAATTTAGAACTTATTAAAGATCTAGGTACAAAGCCACTCAAAAATTAACTTGCTGTATTCGTCTTCTATCATATTTTCCGGATGCCATTGAATACCTATTGCATCCCACTCGTTAGTTGTTTCTATTCCCTCTATGACTCCATCTGGTGAAGTAGCAGTAACTCTTAAATCTTCACCAAGTAAATCAATACCTTGATGATGGATGGAATTTACATTTATTGTTTTTTCACCAATTAGAGAATACAATTTTGAATTTTTATCAATTTTAACATCATGTATATGCGATCTTGCATCTTCAAAAGGTTTATCATGATCTATGGTTGTAAACCCTGCGTCATGTAAGTCTTGGTATAAGGTTCCTTTTTTGTAAACATTTAATAATTGATTTCCCCTGCATATGGCAAGGGTTTTAATGTTATTTTTTTCAGCAGATTCAAAAAGTTTTAACTCTGTTGAGTCTCTATGATCAGAAATCCTTATAGTTTTATTCTCAATATCTTGACCATATACGTTTGGATTTATATCTCCACCACCAGACACAATC
>CETY01045637.1_pt1 | contig 43065 bp, 21 predicted proteins | sample 361551 | NCBI WGS metagenome assembly CETY01 (sample SAMEA2623135, study PRJEB7988) | marine metagenome | biome: marine biome (ENVO:00000447); feature: deep chlorophyll maximum layer (ENVO:xxxxxxxx); material: "saline water (ENVO:00002010), including plankton (ENVO:xxxxxxxx)" | depth 45 m | reverse complement strand
TTAACAGAAGGAAAATGCTTTAGATACAGAATTGCTAAAACAAGGCCGTACAAATACAACAGAAAACTTAGTACTAAGCCTCCAATCTTTTATGCATTACGAGAGTATATAAAACAAAGATGGGGCTTTAAAGGTATTCTAGGCTTAGAAGCAGATGACTGTGTAAGTGTTTATTCTACAAAAGTAGCAGAAACAAAAGGACAATCATATGTAATATGCAGTCCTGATAAAGATGTTCTTAGACAAGTGCCAGGAAAGCATTTTAATTTTCAAAAAATGGAATGGGTTAATACATCAGACGAAGATGCTAATAAGTTTTTGTGGATGCAAACACTTATGGGAGATTCAACAGATGGTATACCCGGTATTCCAGGGCTAGGCGCCAAAACAGCTGAAAAAATTATTAATGCAAACGATGGAACTACATCACATGAGCAAGATGTTTTAAAAATTTATGTAGAAAAGTTTGGTCAATACGATGGAATTTGTAAATTTACAGAGACGTTCAAACTTGTCTATTTACTCAAAACTGAGGAAGACATTCTTTATAACATACGGAAACCTTTAGAGCCAATAGAATTTATAAATTATCTTAATTCTTAACTTTTTAGGCATGACTGAAACAAAACGTAAAACTCAAATTAAAATTGTTTCCCCCTTAGAAGTCCGGGTAAATGGATATGACTCTTTAATACAAGATGTAAATTTTGGTAAAAGTGTTATGTCCATAGACCTCCCGGATGGGAGAAGCTTTACTATTGGACAAACCGCGATGTTCAATAAAATTCCTTACAAAATAAATACAATTGAAAAGCATCAAACCTCAGACTACACACTAAGAGTTGCAAACAGAACAAAATCATCTTTGCTACTTATGCCTATGTTTAATGGTGATAAGCGGCTATACATGTATGACAAACTATTATTAAATTGTTTTATAGGAAAAAATTTAGACACACTTGTTTTAGTATACAGATTTAGTGGAGACTCTACATTTTTAAGATTTGAAAGCGCACTTAAATCGTTTAAAAACTTTAAACTAACAGAAGATCCTAATGAGTACTGTGTAAAATTTGAATTTAACGTTCCAAACAAATTACTTAAAGATTTTGATTGCTTTATTACAGGTAAATATTCTGAATTTAGCACAGACTACAAAATGCAAATCTTAAAATTTCATAAACTAGATATACAAAGTCAAATAGCATCTATTTTATTTAAATCAGAATCTCGACGGCTTGCTTTAAACGAAAAGCTTGGAGTTGAATTAGATCAAGATGCAGAATTATTAAGCATAATAGATATTAAAAAAGAAACTTTTAATCTTACAGATTATTTTTAAAGGGCGGGCAGTAGCCCCCCTTTTTTTCTTCCTATCTTGGTCTGCCTGAAAAAAATGCAATATAAATAAGTGGAATATATATGTGGAATTCCCAATACGGATGCATTTCTGTAGGTTCAAATGTTCTTACTCCAAATAATAATCCTGTGTATGCTCCTATCTCAATGTCCATTATCTTTGTCTTGTTTTATCTGTTTCTCTAACTTCTAATACATTAAATACTGCGTCTAGACCAGGTACAAATTTAGGTGTATAATGTAGAGGGCCTGTTTTATCTTTTTGATTATTTTCTCCAAGTGCAACGTCTCTAATTTCATCAGCTGTATTACTTGCTAACTTTACTATGTTAGAAGCCATAGAAATAAGCGGAATACCTGTACTTCTAGAATCCATAAATTCTCTAGGATCTGCAAATACAGCTGTCTCTCTATATGCTCTATTCATAATTTTATATACCTGTCTTCCTGCCCATGACTGTCGCATATCTATTTTGCCGTCGTCATCCCAGTCGCCGCCCATTAGCATTAATAGCATACCTAGAAGCATTACGCCACGAAACTCCATCATAAAAGCCCTAATGTTACCACGCTTCATATCTAGAAACTCTTGATACATCTTTTCTTTTTCAGCTGGATCTTTAAACCTTTCTGCAAACTCTGGATTAGTAATATTTTGTGCTACAAACTGATCAAATGCAGCTCTAGCTTTCTTTTCATTTACTTTGTAAGTATTTGTTACACCAAAAGTTACAACATCTAAAGCTACTTTTGCAAGATCTTGACCATACGCACCTATAAGTTGAGCTATACCTACTTCAGCATTTATAAGCTGTTCTATTGTTATATCTCCTCCTAAATTACCAATACTTGTTGTCCAAGTACCCTGATCAAAGTTTTTAAGAATATGGTCATAACGAGCTCTACCAAATCTTTCCATAGCTACACCTGGTAACCAAGACTTGTAGTGCATAAGCAATCTAAGAAATAACGTATTGTTATAAAGAGCTTTATCTTCATCAGTCATAGATCCTTTAACTTTATCACTTATACGCCTAGCAACTTGTCTAAAGTTTATTTCTCCAGAGTCTTGCATGTTGCCTATTTTAACTTTGTATCTATTTCTAGCAGACTTAGATACATTAGCTATTGTTGCAGACCATTTAGGATCTTCTTCTAACTCCATAAGATCTATAATACTTTTAGAACCTTCAGGTAGCCTAGACAGCAGTGTTGGATCTCCATTTTCGTCTAACCCATAGTTTAAAGCTAACGCATATATAGCAATAGCATCAATACCTCTATCAGCCGTACCAAGCATTGTAAACCATTTATCGTTTGTTAAATGTTTAGTTATGAATCTGCCTGATAATCTATCTGCTCTATCACTAGCAATATCAAATTGATAAATATCAAAATGTTCTGCAAGTGCTCGCATTTTAGGATCTGCAGTCATAAGAGCCTTTTGTGCCTTTGATAAGTTGTCAGGAGTAATATACACGCCTTTAGATGCTTGCTGTCTAAGACCAAACTGTCCTGCTATAAATGCACCAAATGCTACAGGAGCTTTTAAACCTAGCGTTGTTTGAGAGTGTAACATCTTTAAAGACATTAACGTTTTAATACCGCTTAAACCTAATACATTAAAGTCTTTACTATCAACCTGAGACCCATATACGTATTGGTCTACAAAATCATTAAATACTCTAGATGATCCTTTTGAATCAAAAATTTGTCTAGCAGTTCCAGATAAATTAGTTAAAATTTTACCAGTTAAGTTATCAGTCTGTAGTTCTGTTGCAATGTTATTTTCTAATAACATGCGCATAGTTTCTATTTCAGGTAATACATCATCTTTTAATTTGTAATCCATAGCAGCGCTACCTAGCAATAATAAACTCTTACCTAAATCTCTACTTTTTAGAGAGTGGTCTATATTACCTTTAGCATCTACAAGTGGCCGCACGTACAGTCTAGGTATGCGTCTAATAAGCTCTCCAGTGTTTTCATCTCGCATACCAAAACTAAGGTCATGCTCTCGTATTTGCATTGACTCTAACATAGATTTAGACATACCTTTAAATCCATCTTCAAGCAAATGTTCCATAGTATTTTTATGGATGTTAGCTATGAACCCAGGTCCAAGCTCTTGTCCAAACATTTCTTCAAACTCCATAGTTTTTTCTATATAAAAATCATAGAAGTTTTTAAGCTCAGGAGTGTTTTGTATTTTTTGATATTCAGGAGACACGTGCATTTCTTTAGGCTTTAAGAACCATCTACCTCCGTGACTAAGCATTGCAGTTTTAGGAAACTTTACAATGTTATGCATTTTGTCATAAATAAGAAGTTCTCTATCAATTGCTTTTTGATTACCTTTAAACTTTCTTTTTAAATTTGTTAAGTATTGTTTTCTATATATAGGAAACTTTTTATCAAACTTTTCTTTATCTATTTCTGTGTTGTTTTGAAGCCACTGTAGATCTCCAGATTTAATAGCTTTTGCTCTAGCTACATAAAAGTCTCTAGTGTACTTTTGTACAAGATTTCCTGTATCGTCGTTAATAATAAGATCAAAAACTTTAGTTCCTTCATAACCATTTCTTTCGCCCCACTCTAGCAACGGAGTTTGCACATCTTCAATTTCTTCTGCAAGAGTTTTAACAGATTTTCTATGCTGGTGCTGCATGTCTGTTACAATATTGTACAAAGTCCGTAGATACGGATTATTTTGCTTAGAAAGTGTTACAAACTTTTCAGTTATAAAATCTGTAGATGTGTTAAAATCTTTAATTCCTTTTACACCTCTAGCTTCAGAAAACTCAACTGCTCTTACCATTAGCTTGTCTTCTAATGCGCTTTTTAGATTAGTTAAAAATCCTGCAGCCTGTTGACGAACTTCTGCATAGTCTTTTCTATCTTTTTCAGAAGCTTCATTGTTTAGATGCTCATTATAATCAGAAGTTTCTAAAAAGCCCATATAGAACATAGTATCAGACAAAGCTGCTTGCAGTTCTTCTAAGCTCATATAATCAGGATTTGGAACTTGTTTACCTTTTTCTGTTATAAACTCATCGTCAACTGCTAGATTTTCTAAAACATCTTTTAACTCTGATTGTATACCTTCTAAGACAAACTTAACATCTTGATTTAATTGTAGTTTTCTTATTTGCCGGTCTAGTTTTGCTTTACGATCTTTAATTTGAAACCACTCTTTCCCTTTACGAAGATCTTTTTTGTCTAACTCTTGCTGCATACGCTGACTTCGAGTAATAGCTTTAGAAATCAAAATATTTAAAGATTCAAAATCTGTCATCTCCTCTGCTACAGGTATTTGCTCTAAGAATTCGCTGTCTGATCCTATTTGTAGTGTAGTAATTTCACTAGTAATTTGTTTATCTACATATTTAAAACGAACATGTATAGGAACAATACGCGACTTTCTTATTTTAGTTACACCATATTGTTCTAATAGTGTTTGTTTGTAGTGGCCTACTTGTATGTTGTATGTATCCATTTTTGCATCAAATGGATCTTTAACTAATTGGTATCCTTTACCAGGTACAAACTGCACATAGCCTTTTTCTATAGATGGAGATACAAATTTCCAATCATAAACTTCAGCTGACCCGTCACTAAAAATAGCCATAAGGTCAATAGTACCACCAGTACCTTCATTTATACTTTCACCAGTTTTTCTTAATACAAATTGCTCTGTTCTAATTACTGCTTTTTCTTTAGTTCCGTTTTCTTTGTTTATTTTATCTTGAGTACCTTTAATAGCTTTTAAAATTCTAATAACTTCTTTATCAAGCTTATCAAACTGATTCTTTTTAAACGGAGAGTTTTGGAATATCTGTTGAATAGTAAGATCAGTTTTTTTAGTGTGATACTTAACTAAATCTTCCATAGTCTTGTGGCCAAGGGTACCAGATTCTTTTCTTAGATTGTTGTACCGCTCAAGAGATTCATTCTCTTTAGCTGTAAGCAAGTTCTTTTTTCTTGTCTTATGTCTTTTGTAAAAGTATTTTTTAACTTCATCAGATACACGGCCTATAATTACAACTCCTTCATACTTGCTTCCAGGTACACCGACGTAACGATCTACTTCAGGACCATCTTCTACAAACCAAGGTTGTTTTAAGCCTAGCTGTTCAGCATTTCTACCTTCAGTTTTAAACTGATCAGAAAACTCATCTAAATTTTGCAAAACTCCTTTTCTAGGGTCTTCATTTATGTTTGGATTATCCTGAAACATTTCTAGCACTCCTTCAGTTTTAGCTCTACGTACATTTAAAGATTTAAGAATTTCTTTATTAAGCATTAAAGCAGCTGTTCTCGCATAAGGATCAGTGACAACTTTTCCAAACAGTCTGTTTATAAAATTCATTACACGTTCAAACCATCTTTGCGCTCTACTTTGTTTTTGCTTAGTGTCATTGCTTTCTGCCTGCTTAACAAGATTTTTAGCTATAAGTTTACCTATAGCTTCTTTTTTAAGCTTATTAACATTTCCACTATACTGCTCTACATAAAATTCATTATTAGCTACTTCTTTGTATATATCATAGCCTTCTATCATATTCATCATAGATGTAAATAACGGACTGCCGCTCGCCTCTAATAATTCTACAATAAAGTGGGCAGCTTCTTCAGACAGTGTGTCTATCCCAGCTTTACCAGATACAATTTGTATAACATTGTTAACTATGTCTGCTTTTGCAACAGCATTTACTATCTGACCTTCAGCATTACGTATAACTGTAGCATTCATATCTACTTTAACGCCTAACTCTTCCATGAGTTTAGACAATGCGGAATCTAAATTTTCGTTAGCTTCACGTATATCTGCTGATTGTTGTTGATGATATATGTTGTCTGCAGACAGCAGGTCATTTGTAGTTAATCCTATTACATTTCCTTGAGCTATACGCTCTATAAATGCATCTACTCCTGGATAGTTTGTGTGAATTCTATCTATAACTTCTGTAGGATTTGCAACTGCTTTACGTACTCCTGTTTCTGTGCGTAATCCATAACGCTCTTCAACTTCAGCAAGCAAAGGAGACATGTCAGGTGTAGTAAACGTTCCATAGTTATCTACAGCATGTTTTATTTGATCAGGATCAAACGCTATCATTTGCTCTCCATGAGCATAACTGATACCGTCTGAAGGAGCATCCATAAAAGTGTCTTCACCTATAAATATACCATCATATCCTTCTCTATAAGCATTTTCAACAGTTTCACTTTTTCGCATCATATTGCCTTCAGCGTCGCGAGCTACAGCAAAATCGTCCCAAAAATTTTCATATTTTTTTGTGCTTTTTATATTTAAAAACACAGGATGCAATTCTAACCTATCAGCCTCCATTCCTGTGCTAAATTTTGCCATGTTAATAGCTGCGTCTTTTTGATCTGTAAACCAAAATCCTGTTCTTGACCTGTCTTTATCAAATACTTCTATAGCTTCAGGTCCTGCATGGTATACAAGTTTAGGTTCGCCATTTTTATCTACAATAACAGAATCACCAAACCAATGTTTGAATGTACGAGTTTGTGTCATGGCCCATTTCTTAAGCGCCGTTTCAGGTGCAAGGCCTACATCTTCGATTAAAGCTTTGTAAAGAATAGACTCTTTACCATTAGGAGCTAGCACTTTTGCTACTGTCCCATTTTCATGTCTTATAATACTACAACTCATTATTTACATTCTTTTTCATTGATTTTCTCCTGCACTTCTCCATCAGTACTATGTTTAAAACTAAGTTTTTTATTTTTAGAGTTATTATACTCAGCAGCTTTAGTAAAGTAGCTAGCACGTACAGGTTGTACTCTGTGTAAAGTTACATATTTTCCTTCAGCAAACTCTTTATACTGTGGACTTTTTAACAAGTCTGCAAAAGAGTCAAACCCTGACTGCTGCGCAAACTGCTCTAACGCCGCCTGCCCTTTACCTTTAATTCCTAACACAGAATTTGCTATTCCTTTAGCTATAGTATTTCTAGTATAACTACCTAATGCACCTTGCACTTCTACAATACCATCACTAGGAGTTCGATATTTCCCAGGCGGTATAATGCGTTTCGTAGAAACTAGTACAAAATTACCTTTATCTAGTATTTTTTCTAAGTCTTTAGTTATATCAAGTGTATTTAATCCTGCAGCATTATCTTTTCTAATTGCAGAACCTGCATTTACTAAAAATTGTTTTTTACCTTTTAGTTCAAGCTCGCTGTAAATACCTTTACCGTCTTTAGCTACATCTTTTAGTTTAAATAATTTAGTTATATACTCTTGTTTTGTTACACTACCAACAGTCTTTTCTCCTCCAGGCATAGAAACTGTTACATATGTTTCTGTAGATCTTAAATTCATTTCACCACTATTAAACGCTTTTGTAGTACTATCATTATTGTAAACTCTTACCGGCGTTGCTACTGATGAGTTGTGATAATTATTTTGTACAAAGTTTTCATATATATCTTCTATACTGTCTTCTAAACCAAACATTTCAAATTTTTGAAAATATGGCTTTAATAAATCTATTACTTCTGTACTAGGTAGTACTTGGAAGAAGGCTATAGGTGAAAAGTCAAATCCAGATTGTAGCACACTAAATACTAAAATATCATTAGCAAGAGTAGGACTCATTTCTTTTAACTCTAAAAATGCATCCGACAATAAATCTATATCTACAGTAGCTAGTTTTTTACTAAACAATCTTAAGTTGTCTATATCAAACTCAGGATGACTAGGATCTACTACACCTTGTAGCATAGGATAGAATTCTTGTATTAATAAGTTTTCTTTTAATACAGGATCATTCTTTGCTTGTAAAATTCTAGCAGGTAAGCTTGTTTCTCCTTGAAACATTGATTTAATCATGTCTGACAGCTTTTCTCTACCTTGTACAGCCATAGTGTTTTGTACTATATATGAGCTTATAAAAGAATCAAACTTTTGTAAGTGTTGTATTACATCATCCTCTGTCTTTTTTATATTTGGATCTGTAAGAGTGTACGCAAGCTCTTCCATTTTACGTTTAATTTCAGTATTAAACTGTTTTGCATCTACACTTTCAAAGAAGCCCGGCGCCTGATCAAAAGTGTCTCTAAGCGCAGACATAAGATTTGGCATTTTTTCTGTAGAAGAAATAGTTCGCTCTAATGCAGAAGAGTCAAAGAAATTACTTTCTTGCACTCTTTTTAATAATGCCTGCATGTACATAACATTAGACCCACTTTTAAGTTTTGATGTATCATACTTAGTAGCATTGTTTAGTAAGTATAAATTATCTGCATATTCTTTATATCTTAAAAAATCTGCAAGCACTTGAGCTTGATATGACATCTCTAACGGAGAAAGCTCTCCATTAACATTATTTTCAATCATGTCTCGCAATAAGTTTTGTCTAAACATTACTGGTCGAGACCCTTCTTGTATTTTGCCATACTTAGACTCTAGTTTAGATATTATTTGCTTATTAGATAAGTACGCTTTTTCTTCCTCTCTTTTATTGCTAGCAACATTTGCTGCCATAGACTGTCTAGTTTCTTTTAGCTTTACGTAGTCATCTATTACAGGTTGTGACATAAAGTATAGCACAGACTTAATAGGAACTCCAGATCTTAGCAAGTACATGTGTATCGGAGCATACGAGACGCCCGCATTTATATCAAACACAAAGTCATCCTTTGTAACATCTACGTATCCTGAAATATACTCTGCAAGTACAGAATTAATTGAACGGCGACCTTCTATATCTTTAACTCTAGCTAGCGACTTGTTATTGCTACTGTCAAAACCTGCAAAATTTAATTCTATTTCTGCTTCATTGCTAATTTTTAATCCTACTCTTTGTGCTTTACCGTGTGCAGTTGCACTAGTTGCAACAATACCTGTTCCTCCTAAACCGGACCACATTCTATATGACTGATTAACCATATTTTCAAATGTAAGCATTTGACTAAAGTTTTTCTTTTCAATTGCTTTACCTCCGTTTCTAAGAACTCTAATTTCATCTGCAATGTCTTTAACTTCAAAAGCTCCTACAGGTGTAATCAGCTGATCAAAACTTTCTGGATGTAATAGAACATCAGCCATAAGATCTTGCGCTCTATTCTGCAGTGCAGCTTTAATATTTTGCTCTTGTAAAGAAAGTTTAGAGAATTCTGATAACTTCATATCTTTTGAAACTTCTCTATTTTCTTTCATTACTTCTAATCGTTCTTTAGCAGTACTGTTAGAATCATCTAAATACTTAACCTTGTTTATTGCATTGTTTTCTGTGTCTAACACATAGTTAGGGAAATACAATGTTATTTTATCAATATCATAATCGGAACCTGCTTTACCTACCATTTCTGTAGGCACCATAATAGTAGAGCCAAACTGTTGAGGTAAGAATCCTGCAATTTCAATTGCATCAATAGAATTTAACCCTTCTGTAGGAATACGGAAGCCTATAATGTTTTTAAGCTCTGGGTCTATAGCTGGGTCATTAACATCAATTTGTCGGCCTACAAGTTCTTTAAATTTGTGTGGAACAAATACTTGCATGCGCGTTGTCTTGCCTTCTCCTGGCTCATAAAATTTAAGAACTTTAAGTCTTTTAACTTCTTCTTCTAATCCTAAACGAGCCCACTCTTGTGCATCATTTTGCTTTAGAATTCTAGTTTGCGACTCTAAGCCTGTAGATGCTTGCAACACCATCAGGTCGCCAGGCATTTTACGTCGTACTACATTGTTTGTAACTACTGCGTATAGCAATGTTTCAATTTTGTTTTTTTCAAACAATTGATTTATAAACTTAGTATCTCCTTCTAACAGAGCAGATATACCTAGCATAGTATGTTTAGGAGTATCTCTTCTTTCTAACTCTTCAAGTAAAACATTTTTAAACTTAGTAACATTAGTAAGTTTATTGTTTTTAATACCTAAACGATTTTTTAAATCTGCAAGATCTCTACGAATAATTTCTTCATTAGTAGAATGCCAATCATTTATAGTTTCATTAAATCCTTCATGTTTAGCATACCTTTCACTAATTTTTCCATTTTCATAAATATTAATTGGTAACAATGCAGTAGATTGCACACCCATTGTAACTTGCTCTTTAGTCTTAGGCGCAATTTCTAACTGTATACCTAACTCACTAAAATCAAATGTTTGTGTATTTAACGGAATACCGTTTTCATCTAACTCCATAGGTTTGTACATTCCATTTTCATAAAATGCATCAAATTCTCCATTATTATTTTTAACTCCTCCTACTTTAACTACAGACTCAAATATCATATAGTCAATATTGTTAGCAGTCATATCATCATTAATTTCTTTATATGCGCTATCCGGCATAAGCTGAGGCATAAGCGGAAACAATGCAAACTTATGGAAAGTTCTAAGCTCTACATTGTCTTCTATAAACGGTGCAAACACTTGCGGCTTAAGAGGAGGCAGTAATGCTATTTCTTCAGGAGCTATATCTTCTTCAAGCATAAGTTTTTGATACACATTTTCTTGCTCTTCACTCCATTTACCAGTTCTCCATAATAAACTTCTATATGTGTCTAAATGTATAAATCCTCCACCATCAAATTCTTCCATATTAGAATACGCATCGTCAAGTGCTGAAATATTTGCACTAGGGTCAAGCGTTAATACTGCTGCTTTATACTTTTCTAAGTATGGAGAATCAACAAGAACATCTGCTCTGTGTGCTACAGTTAGCTTATCGCTATGATCTTTTGAATGTCCTAAGTTAGGCATGTTTTCATTCATCCAAGATAATAGTTCTGCATTAGATGTAGGGTAAGTCTTTGTACCAGACACACCTGAAGTTCTTTTAAACAAGTCTGTGTATAGTGCAAGGTCTCCTAGTAATAATTTTGCTTGCTCATTTACACCTATTAAATGTAAATACGTAAGCTGCTGCGCCATTTGCATTGCAGTATTCATATTTATATTTACACCATTATCATTTTTGTCTTTGTATATTTGTTGGAACCGTTTAACTATTTTAGTATCAAGTCCAATATTTTTATACTTTCCTCCCTCAATTGCTTGGCCAAACTCTGTGTCTACAAAGTTTCCTTCTTGAATTTCTTGTATTACTCCAAGGTTTTTAAGAGCTTCAAAGTTTTTAAAAGTTTCTTTTTCTAAAAACGCTAGAATGTCTCTATTATATTCATTAGCAAGTATTCTAATTTTATCATCTGTAGTAGCTTTCTTTAACTGGCTAGTTGGGATACTAATAAGACCATTAAAGAATCTTAAGTTTTTACCTTGTTTATCTAAACCCTTAATTCTATTAAGTTTAGACTTAGGATTTCTAAGCTGCTTACCTGCTAATCGTATTTCATCTGCTAAATAACCTTTAAGAATATTTACCATTTTACCTTCAGACATTCTAAAATCAGGTGTAAGTCCATCTAAACTAAATGCGTATTCAGTTTTCTTATCAGCTGTACGGATTACAGGATGTGTGCCTTGTAATATTAAATTTGAATGTAGCGCTGCTATATCTGAAGGGCTTGTTTTAGAAACATGTTTAGCTTTACCGCCTACTACATTTTCTTTTGCCCCTTCAATTATGCTTACTTTAAACTCTAATAAAGAATTCTCTGCTTTAGACCTTAGCCAATACGATCCTTTATAGTTATCTATTTCAAGTGCATTTTCTACAGCTTCATCACTAGCATTATATTTTTCTGCTATGTTGTCCATAGAAGTTTTTAAAGTAATACCAAAAGCATTCTTACCTTCCGGAGTTCTATGCTGCAAATCAATAGCCTGAATTGTGTGTTCAAGCTCTGCTTCTACAAGTGTGTTAACATTGGCTTGTATATCTCCTTCTAATATAGCAGTCATATCCGGATTTTGTGCTATTTCTTGTAGAACAAACATTACTGCATCACTTACACTTTCATTAGACTCGTACTCTTCTATAAAAGCAGGCACATTAGAAAACTTAATACCTATTACAGATAGTACTCTTCTAGCTTGTTCTCCTGTCATAGGAGTTGTTGACCATTCTTTTATAGATTTGCCTTCAAATACTTTTTTATCAATATTAACTATAAGTTTGCCTTTAACCATTTTACCTACACCAGCACGCAGTACATCTTTAAAGTTAAGCTCCCAAGCTCTTTTTATTTGATTGTATACTCTATCACTATTACTGTTTATTGTAGTTTTGCTACCATCTCTAGAAATAAGATTCATTAAAAACTCATTATTAGATTGATTAAACTGCATAATAAATTGTGTAAGCAGTTTGATCTTAGGACCAGATAATGTTTTTATATCAGAATCAAGACCTAATCTTTCTATTAAAAAATTAATTTCTTTTTTAGCAGATCTTAGCGACATTAATTTAGGAAGTATTTCGTCTTGCGGTAACCCTGCAAGCTCATTATACAGATAAGCCATAGTATTTCCAAAGTCTGCTAATCTAGGTAAACCGCTAGTGTTGTACTCAAAATGTGAAACACCCTCTGAGTCTACATAACTTTTAGGTAAAGTAGATAACAATAACTTAAGAGGTAAAGGCATTACAGAATTAGGATCAATTTCGTGAGATGCTATACCGTGTAGGCTATCTCTGTTGCCTTTATTTTCTTCAAACGCAGCTTCAATTTCTTTGTCTATGTTTATTTTCCACTTTTGTAAATACTTACCGTGCTCTTTTATTAAATACGACCAATTGTCTCGTATCTGCACTCTAGTGTCTTTAAGCTTTTCTATTTCTCTTCGCACTCCTGGAGTAGTTGGCATAGCTTCTAGCAATTTTATTTGCTTACCTATACTTCCTATAACTTTATTATATACTTTATTTTTTTCTCCCGGTCTACCGTATAACTGTACAATAACTTCACTTAAGTTTTTTGCTTTCTTTTTACTAAAGAAGTCTTCAGCAGTAAATAAATCTCTAGCTGCTGCAAGTTGAAACAAGTGAGACGTCATACCTTCCATAGCATTATTAATTAATGTAGGAGAAGGCATATTCATTTCCATATATGCTTCAGAATTTACTTCTAATAAACTAACTTTAGATGTAGGATTTGCGTAGTATCCATTATTAATATTAGCAAACAGTGTGTCTACCTGACTTGGATTAGAGAAAAAGTTTATAAGTTTTAATAGCTTATCAAAAGCTCTTTGAATAAAAGATTTTTTAACACGCTGTCCTACTTTATATGCTCCGTCTGTTAGCACATATTCTCTAAACTCTTCTGCTAACCATTCATCCGCTTCTTTGTCTGTAAACTCAGACAAGTTTTTTATCTCACCTTTAAACGTTTTAGATTTACCTTTACGAGCTCTTACTTCATTATATAATTCTAATCGCTGCTCAGCTGTTAAATACCGTAATGTAATAGCGTGATATGCTTCGTGATATATTACACCATCTACATTCATCATATCAGATAGTAGTATTTTACTGTCTTTAGTAAATTTACCAATACCTTTATTATCTATAAGACCTCTGACAAACTCTAAAGATATTACATCTGTAGGCATATTAGCATTAAACCAAGTTAATTGCGCATCTAAATTTATATCAGGCTGTGTTGCAAATCTATCAAGCATAAATGGAGAATCATCTTCTTCGTCTTCTTCAAAAGAAGTGTCTTCGCCGGTTTGGCCAAACTTAAGTTTCTTTTCGCCTGGTATTTGTGTACCATCATTGTTCTCTCCGCCAACTGCTTGTATTGCGCTTTCAGAAATAGATTCTTGTTCAGATGCACCCATTGCAATAGAAGGTACTTCTATACCTGCATGTCTAAGTATAGCAATATGCAGTGCATTTACTTTATATTCATTCAGCCCCGGCTTCATAGCGTCTACTACATTAGGAACGTTTATTGTAAATGAGTCTCCAGGTTGATATGTTTTGCCTTCAAATTCTATAGTTTCATTTACTGTAAACGTAATATTTTCAGGCGCTCCTTGCACTTGTGCTACTACTTCCGCAAATTCTTCATCGCTTAAAGGCTCTTGAGACACTTCTACAATTTCACCACTTTCATTTACAGTCGTTTCTGTGTCATCTTTGTATGGGTCAGGCTTAGATTTTTTACTGTTTTCAGCAATATCATCCATTTGTTCTGCAGTCTTTAGAGCATTTACACCAGAAATCTCATGCTTCATATACATGTTTTTATATTGTGGTGCATTTTTTTGTCCGTCAGACTTTGTTCGCATGTCTACTTTTACAGGTATTTCTGCTTTATCTCTTCCTGCTCCTGACAATAAAAACTCAGTATAGTTATTCCACTCTTTAGTGTCAACTGTTAAATCGTCTGCTACAATAACTTCTGTAAATACGTCATACTCAACTGCAGATTTGTTATATTTTTTACCTTTAGCTTTCTTACGTTTCTTATCATTTTCTTTTTTAGTGATAGACCTTGCTTTAGAGTCTTTGTCTAAAGTGTTAGCATTAACGTGCGTTAAAAGAGTTCCTAAAAATTCTCTGAATTGTCCATTAATTGCTGGGGCTTTTTCAGGAAATGCTAAGTCTTGAAAGCTAATATATTTATCTCCAAATACTACAGTATCATTTTCAAAATATATAGAGTACTCTGTAAGAGTTCTACCTTTTGCAGACTTACCAAAAAATATAATATCTTTAAGAATAGCTTGCACACCTTTACCTGCATTACCTGGATGTATTACATCTTCTTTACTAACTTCTCCTGCTTTTACTCTAAGGTCGTTTGTAGCAAAAAGTCTAAGTAAATTATATACATTTTGTTGCTGCGCATCTGTAAGTGTGCTTAAAGATCCTTTAACAAGATTACCTCTAACACCTTTACTGTCATTAGTAGTACTATAGCTGCCTTCAGCCATATATATAAATCCATTTTTAACAGACCACTGTTTACCACCAATATTTACAACAGCTCTTCCTCCTGGCCGCTTACTCTCTTCTTTAGCTTTAGCTTTTGTTGCAACTTTTAAATCTATATGCTGTATGTCTTGTTCTTTATCTACAACTCTATGCAATACTCCGCCCGGACCGTCAGAAGATAAAATAGGAACACCTTTAGCTTTACCTTTTATAAAAGTATAAACAGGCTGTGTCACAGTCATAACTTCTGCACGAACTCCTTGGTATCGTTCTTGCTCAGCAAGCACTGCTTCTTTTGGAGTGCCGTCTTCTTTAAGATCTTTGTCAGATGCATATCTATATCTGCCGTCTGCATCAAATAACTCTGCGTTAGGTAAACTAGTGTACGCAATTCCTCCATCAAATTGTACAGGCTCTAAATTAGCATCTACTAGTACAACTTTAATATCGTCTAACTCAGTATTATCATTTGCAATAAGATCTGCAACTGTTCTAAAATTATCTTTTTTAGCTACAGAGTCGTAAAATATAATATCATCTGATAGCTCTGCATTAATAACATTATTTTTAGTAATTACAAGAAGCTTGTTACCAGTTTTTTTAGACCAGTCAGTCATTTCTTCTGTAGCTTTGTAAAAACGAGCTTGAGATTGCGCATGTTTTAGTCGCAAAGCTTCTTGAGGAGTTAAATCATCTCTAGACTCTAGCTCTTCTATAGTGTTTAATGCAGCAACATGACTACCTGCTGTTTTTAAAAACGGCAATTCAAGTACAGATGGTGCAAAATTAAAATCTCGTTCTTCTATGTTTGCATCTGCTTCTTGCGCATCTCTTGTATCAGGTTCTTTATCACTTTCTTCTTTTGTCTCTGCAGCAGGAGGAGTCATAACTTCTTGCAAATATTCATGAAAAGAATTAACAGCTTCTAAAACTTGATTTTCAAGCTCTATAGCTCTGTTGTTAGCAGGTATTCGCTTGTCGTATTCTTCAATGTCACGCCGTATTTTATCAAGCTCATCTCGTTTTTTACCTATACGTCCTGCTGCTTCTGTAAGTATTGCATCTTCTAAAGCTGCAATTTCATTTTGCGTTCTTTTTAACTCTTCTAGTAAAAAGTCTACATCTCCTTGTGTTTCTCCCTCTTCAGATAAGATTTTTAACTGGCCTGTTGCAGGATCGTACACTTCGTCTAGCGCTTTTACGACGCTTTCTTTATATATTTTAAGATTTTTTAATGCAGTTTGTAAATTATCTAAATCTGAGTTTATAAGATCAAAATACTCATCAGATAAATTATTACTTGCAACCATCTCTCTAAGCTCACTTATAAGAGATTCGTCTATTGTAAACTTTCCGTCTTGATTACTAATAGCTAATTGTGAAAGTTCAGATTCTGTAAAGTATCCATCTTTTAAAAGATCGTCAAACAGTGTAGTAGCATCTAGTGCCCCTATATAATCTCTAAGAGCCTCCATCTTATTTTCATAAGACATGTTAGAATCAACTACACCTTGTATAGTTCTAATTTTTTCAGCATTATCATTAAGAGTGCTAACTTTTGCTTGCAACTTTTCTAAAGCCTTTTCCGCTTCTTGCAGTTCTATTTCAATTTCTGCTTGTATTGCTCTAGCTCCTTCTACACCAAATGCACCTCTTCTACCAATAGCATTTAAATTAACATAGTCTCTACCTTGTTTTGTAGTACGGTTTTGCACAGCACTTATAATTTCTGCTCCTTGCTCTGCTAGCGTATCTATTTTATTTTTAAGATCCTGTATAGCTGCTTTTTGCACTTCCATGTCTGCAGCAACACCTTCTTGTAATATATCTATAGATGCTTCTAACCCTTCTAAGTTTATAGACTCTATAGTTATTTCTCTAATATTAGCAGCTTCTTGTAAAAACTCTGCATTATAAGCTTGATACTTTCCTGCTCCTTCATCTAAAAGCTCTTGTATTACTTCTCTTTCTTCTTGAGCTTCCGGACTACTATCATCTTCTAACGCTTTTAATCTTTTAACTAATCTAAAGTCTTCAGCTGATGGAATTCTGACAAGACCTTTGCTGCTATTATCTTTATAGATTACTCTAAAAGTTTTAACATCTCCATTTTTGTTAGTATAGTCAAACTCAATAATTTTACCTTTATACCTTCTAGACAAAGATTTTTGCTCTGGATTTAAAGTTTCTTCTTCTTCCTTAGTTAACATATCTTGTATAGCGTTTTCAGTTTGTTGAATAACTAAATCACTAGCATTAGGATCTCTAAGCATTTCTGCAAGCTTAAGCGCTCTATGTCGCCGAGCTCTTAAACGTCGTAAATCTTTTAATTTATTAGATATATCTTCTTTATTTTGCTCGTAACCTGCAGAGTCTTTTTTTCTATAGTTTTCTAACAACTCTTGCTCTTGTGTTGACAAATCTGGAGCAGTTCCATTTTGAATTTCTTTAGTAAGCTCTACTAAATCTTCTCTTACTTCGTCTATTTGCTCTAACAATGCAAAAGCTTCATCATCTTTACCTTCTTGCTCTAATCTTTCCGCTTCTTTTTCTAGTCTAGCTGCTTCTACAGCCATTTCCATAGCCACAAGATTTGCATCTCCTGGCTTAGTAAATTCTTTTATGCCTAATCTTTTCTTAACTCTTCTACCTGCTTTAGATGCATTCATACGGCGCTCTAATGGCCCGCCAACATCCATAGTATCATACAAAAAGTCATTAAACTTTTGCATAATACTTCTATTATCTTCTTCGTCTTGTGCAGGCCTGTCTTCAATTACTTCTAAACTTTCACCTGTCAATGCTTCCATTTCTTTGATAAGCATTTCTTCTCTATTGTCTACATCTTTCATAGACGAATACGCATGCGCTAACATTTCTCTGTACTTCTCACTTATAGCAAGACCTGCAGTAGCTTCGTACACTTCTTTAATTGCAGCTGCTCTTTCTAAGTGAGACTCTACAACTTTTTGTTTACGAGAATTTAAAAACTCTTCTCTTTCTGTTTCAGACATGTTATCTGTTTCAGTAGCAAGATTAAATTGAGTTTCAAACTCATCATTACTCATGTTTTCAATATCACCTTTTAAAATGTCTGCTATGTCTCCATAATATCCAGCTTTAATTCTTGTTATTACATAAGAATACCAAGCATCGTGATCTGCATTTTTATACTCATAGTCATTGTTAGTAGCAATAGAAAAATCTCTTTTATCATTTGCATTTTTTTGACGTACTAAATTGTCAAAATTAGCTTTTACAGCTGCAGCCGCATCAGGATTTTCGTTCATAGCTTTAACAAGCGTAGATACATTTTCATCAGCTGTTTTAATTTCATTCCAACCTTCTACAGCAGAAAAACCATTCCAACCCATCCCATATTTCTTTTCTCCTGTTTTAGGATCTGTCTTAACAAATGACGGAAGCCCAAGCCCCCCTAATATAAACCCTAAAAAGATTTCTTTTTGCCCTTCGTATCCGCCGTAAGCTTGAGCAAACGCATCGTCAGTATGATTTAGTATTGCACCGATAGCTTCCATGTTACCAGGATCTTTACCTTCTGTATAGAAATATTCTGCAGCTTCTTGGCCTGATAAATTAGCTAGCCCTTGCCCACCTTCTTCTACAAATCCTTCATATAAAGGACGTTTAAGCATTGCATATGCATGTCGTCCAATGTTTCTAAACTTACCAAAATCTTTGTATGCTTCTTTATATACTCTAGCACCGTCTTTAATATCTTCTATAATTTTATTCTTATAGTTTTTATTTGCAGTACGCATACCTTTTCCAAATATTCTTGGAAACATTAACATGTTACTATATCCTACAAGTGCAGCATTTGCTGCAAATACACCATTAGAAGTTTTTACAGCAATGTTGTGCATCTTAGCTTCTTCTGCTTCACTAATAGGAGTGCCTGGATTTTCTTGAGCATACAGTGCTTTTAACTTTTCTAAAGTTTCATCGTAGTTATGTCTTGCTTCTACTCCTGACTCATAAAATGCACCGGTAGCTAATTGTCTAGCAGATCTAAGTCCATCGTAAACAGACTGCTTATTTGCAACTTTACGCATAGTATCAAGACCAGACATACCTTTTTGACCTAATAGACCTTTATTTGCTTTAATAGCAGCTTGTTTCATCATTTTACCAGCCCTAGACACTGCAAGAGCTCCTCCAAGCCCTGCAGTTAAATATTCAGATATTACAGCACCTGCGACAAAAGACAACCCATTAGCAAGTCCATCGGTCCAAAAGTTAGCAGCTCCTGAACCAAAAGCTTGGCCCAAAATATTTTGTTGTGTTTCATACGACGTATAATAATTAGGCAGCTTTTCATTTAGATGTTCATTTATACTATCTAAACTTTTTTGAAAATCATTATTAAAAAACTTATTTAAACCTTCAGAACTAGGACCGTTTTTATAGAAGTCTTGCGCAACTTCATTTATACCTACACCTAAACCAATTGTAGAACCTACAACATTATTAAATATACTAACAGGCATTTTAACACCGTAAGATCTAAAAGCTTTTTCAGCAACACTTTGCCCTTCTGCTCTATAGTCATCTACGTTAGGATCTAAAATATTAAACGGACGATCTATGTACTCATCGTAGCTGTCAAAGTCTCTATCTTCACCATACACGCTAGTACCTTTTGTAGCAGTGTTAGATAATGTAGTTAATCTATCTTGACTTCGTTGTCCTTTAGTTATAGGTAAAGTTTCTTTAGGAGCAGTTTGTTGTGACTTATCCGCAGACAAATCTTCTGGGCTTACTAAGCTATCCCAATCAGTTACAGATCCTCCAGTTTGTTTTTTATTTGACATACTAGTAATATTGATTAATTAAAGTATCGTTCATTATATCTTGTCTTTTCTCTAACACAACTTCTTTGTTTTTATTTACATACTCTGCAAAATTTTCATGATTGTATCCCGCTTCTTCAGTATACAAATATAAAACTTCTTGGTCACGCATAAAGTATAAACTATTGTTTTCATCTTTTTCTATAATCTTATCCTGACCTAGCTCTTTAATAATTATTTCTTCTAACTCTGTGCTGTTACGTCTTTTAGCTTCATCTAAACCTATACGTCCTTTTGTAACATCTAACCGTGCTTGAAAATAATCTCTAGTAGTTAGTTGTTTTCCACCGTTCTTTTTGTTTTGCAACATAAATGCAATTCTTTCGTTGTCTACAAAAATATGTTCTTGCATACTATTTGCAACATCATTTGCCCAAGGAGATGTGCCATCAAGACCAGGCTTTGCTACTAATTGAGCATATTCTGTAGTAGTTTTAGCTACGCCTTGTTTTTGATAAGATACATTATAAGTGTTAGGTCTATTTCTTAAAGGATTTCCTATGTTTGCACTTGTAAGTTGCACACTGCTCCAACTATCTCTGATACCTTCTCTATCTTCTTGTTGTGTTAAAACAAAGTCTGCTTCAGGATTAGATGCTTTTAAAGATTTATTAAACGCTGTTCTATACTTAGCTCCTTCTGGGCCTGCTGCATATTTGTAAGGTTGAGAAGTTTCATAACCACCTTCTTTAAGCCACCCTTCATCTAACAAATCTCCTCCTAAATCAGTTTTATACGTATACATTGATTTTGCAAGCTTTTTCATCATAGGAATATCTTCTTTAGTCCAATTAGCATTAGGCATAGCTTTATTAAGAGCGTCTAGTTTTTCCATTTCATCCATAAGTTGCTCAGATTCAGTATCTATAAACATGCTAATAAACCCTTCCTCTTGCGGGCGCTCCCAGTCTCTTACATTGTTTAAACCTTCAAAGTTTTCTACAATTTCATCACCTACATTTTTAAGAAATTCGTATCCTCCACCTACACCATATCCAATTGCAAACATAGCTGGAACTGTAAGCTCAGCAAAAGGCCCTCCCAAGAATCCTGCAGGAGCAAACGCAGTTCCTACAATTGTTCCTGTTGACATCATATTTTCAGTAAGTTCATCTACAGAAGTTTTTTGGAATGTAGAATTAGAATTAGTAGTTAACATATTTACAGTTTCAAATAAATCTAAATATCTATTTGAACCATCTATTTCTGCTTGCTCTTCAAATGCTCCATAAACTTTTTGATACTCTGTATAAGCAGAAGTGTTTCCAGTATTTTTAGCTACATTAGCATATGTAGTTTCTCTTGTTTCTACAACATCATTTCTTTTCTTTTCTATTTGCTCTTCTGTTAAATCAGCATTACCTGTTATAACGCTTGCAGAAGATGTAAATGCTGATTTATTTTCATCTTTTTCTTGATATACTTTTGTAGTTGTTGGAGTACCTAACGTTGTTCTTCTGTCTGCAAACTCATTGTTTGAGCTACCAACTGCGCTTTGATACTCAGCCCGTCTAGTAAACGATCTTAACCGATCTTTAATATTAGCTTCTGCCATTGCCATAAGCTCTTCTGGAGTAGCATTAGGGTTAGCCTGCTTTAATTGTATAAGTGCAAGCCTTCTAAAGTCTTGATCTCCTACTTGACTTTGCACATATGTATTATATACATCGTTTATATATGCTTCTGTAGAATTTATATCTTTACCAAAGTTTTGCACTAACCCTGACATTTCTCCGTTATAGTCAAGCTCTAATTCGTTTTGCACTTGATATGGATTTTCTTTCCACACACCATTTTCATCTTGAATGTAAGATTGATGCTGATCAAAAGAATTAGTACCAAAATCCCAAACATTGTTACCTTTAGCTCTTTGCTCATTTATAAATGCAAGCTCATCTTGTCTAGTTTTATAAGATTGCTGGCCAAGCTGTACACCCCTATTTGACAACAAAGAGTTAGTAGCATCATCTATTGCTAGTGATGCTGCTCCTGACTCCCAATTACCATTTGCTGAATAATCTTGTAATATATTTTGTCCTTCTGCTTTTGCATTGTTTACAAGCCACTCGTCGCCTTTACCTACCTGCACTTGTGCGTATGCTCTGTCTAGTAAAGATTTCTTTTCTAGAGTTTGATCATACCTATTTCGTAAAACTTCTGCAACTTTAGCGTATCCCGGATCGACATACTGACTCTGCATAGGAGTTAAATTGAATTTTGCCATAATATATTTTATATTTTTATATTAACTAAACTGATGCCGAATGACTGTATCGACGAACAGCTAGTATTCTGTTAGGATCAAATGTAGCTTCAGTAACTCCTCCACCACCTTTGCTTCCTTGATTACCACCAAGCACTATAATATTTCCATTTTCATCTGTACCTGCATAGAATCCTACATGACCTGTGTTAGCCTTATCTGAACGCTCTCTAGCTGATGTCATGTCATCATATTTTCCTTTTGGATCTCTCCACATAACAACAACATCCCCAATTTGATAATCATCTGCAGCAACTGGTACACTATTTTTATCATTTGCAAAACTTCTAGCAGATGCAGTGCCTGCATGCTCATATCCATTCATACCAAGAACAGATGCTGTAAAACCTGCACACCAAGCAGTTTTATAAGGATTATCTATTTTAGCTGTTCCTGCATAGTTATTAATAATTTCAGTAAGTAATCCTGTATGATCGGTTTCATTTTTACCTAAAAATGCTTTTGCTAATGTCATATTATCGTTACTAGCTAAAATTTCTTGAGCTGTATCAGAATTAGTGCCTGTGGCAGTTTGAATAACTTGTGCAGCATTATCAGCGTTTCCAGGATTATTATTTGACTGGGTATTAACTTGATTACTATTTAAAACTTTTCCGCTTTTCATATAATCTTCAATCGCCTGCTGCTGTTCTTCAGGGCTTAAAGCTCTTCCTAATACACCTGATCCTCCATCAATAGCATTTGCCATTAATATTGTTGCATCAAACGCTTTTTTATCTCTGTTAGCAGTTACAAGATTAGCAGCTGCAGTTTCTACTGCACCTATTTTATTAGCTTGTTGATCTGCTTGCATCTGTACGTTAAACTTGTTAGCATCTTGCTTCAATTGTTTTACTGATAACTCATTACCTACATTTATAGTATCAGCTTTCATACCTAACTCAGCTTGCATATTATCAATAGTAGTTCTAGATTTAACTTCTCTATCAGTTACACCAGCATTTGCATCCATCTTTCTTTCATATGCAGACATTAAGTTAATCATATCTGCAGGACCGCCTCCGCTAGTTTTAACAAATTGTACTACTTTTTGAAAATCGTTTTCATTTATAGCTCTCTCTCTGTCAAATTTTTGATATTTAAGTTTAGGAGTTTCTACCGCAGTCACATCTCCTACTGCTTGCATTTGTGGAGTGTTAGCAGTATATGCAGCTATAGGCGCAATCATACTTGCAGCTAAAGCAAGTTTATCTGATTTTGCGTAAGGATTTATAATATCGCCGTAAGTAGTAGTATTTCCAGATGTATTAACGCCTTTACTTATTGTAGTATTATTCGAAGTATTAATGTTATTATTAACACCAAGTTCAGGATTATCAGAATCATATGACCCAATAACATCTACTGTATCACCTGTAAGAGGATTTATTACAGAGCCGTCTTCGTTAAAATCGCTCATATTATACATATAAGGAGACTCTCCTGGCCCAAAGTAACTTGCACCAGTATCATAATATGTAAAATCTCCTGCTTGTCTAAAGTTTTTAGCAAAGTTTTCTTTTTCAGTTCCTGGACCTCTAACTGATTCAAGCATTGCTTCAGTAGTAGGTTTACTTCTATCTCTGTCTACAAATGCACTTAATCTATCTGAGTAAGATTGGAGTAGTACAGGTGAATCCACAAGTGTATTGTCTTGTGGCATAGAAAGATTTTTAAAATTTCCCATCTGAGCATATCCTGCTACTTTAGAATTTCGACCTGCTGCCTTATCTTGTGCAGCTGCTAATGCGTCAATTTCACTTTGACTTCCACCTTCTTTTAACAACTTTTTATGAGCATCTGCAAACGAGTGTCCACCATATCTTTTAGACCCATCTACATTTACATAATCAGAAAAGTAATAAGGCATTTCCATACCACCATGCTTTGCACTTGATACACCATCTTTAGTCTCTCCTCTTTCTACTTCTGAATCACCATCTATTATACCTCCTTGACTATGTCTATTGCCCATAAACTGAACAGCGTCTGATCCAGGTATAGGCATCATACTTCCACCTTCAAGTTTCATACCTCCTTGTTTATAGCCTTTCTCATATTCAAATTTAGCATCTTCATTTGCATATTCAGTTCCCCACTTAGGAATAATAGGAGATATAATTTTTCTCATTAAATTTCTAAAACCACTCTCAGTATTACCACGCTTTTCAAAACGTTTAGCATCTCTGTTATAGTTTTTTAAATATTTTTTTTCTTTACCAGCTTCTGTTGCATCTACTAAACCTTGTTGAAAACGTCTTCTTTTGTCTTGCTCTCTCATCATTTGCTTATCATTTAAATAAGTAGCATGCGCTTCAGAACGGTATTTTATGCGATCTGGGATCTGGTCTGCAAACTGTGCCCCTCGTTGATCTAAAGGATTTATACCTAGCCTTTGCTCTCTAGGCAATACAGTTTCTTTAGTACCTCGCATGTAAGTTGTTTGATTTTGTACATCTGGGTTGTGCGGATTGTCTGCAAAAGTTCCTTTACTGTGAAGCTTAGTGCCTCCATATAGCCCTACGTTGTATCCAGGATTTTTTAAAGTATTATATTCATCTTCTGTTACATTAACATTTTCAAACGTAGATCCTAAATATCCAGAGCCGCCTCCAGAATATGCATTACTTCTACCTACATTGCCTAATTTAAAATCTCCTTGCTTGTATTTCATACCGCCTTCTTTTACGCGAACACCATAACTACCTTCTCCAGTACTCATTGTATTACCCATATCTGTAGTAGTACTTCCTATTCTTTCAAGCTCTTTTCTTGTTTCGTCTCTATTCATAGCAGTAAGCTCGTCGCCTATAAGAGTAGTTTGCAATCTATCTTCTTTTCTAGCTTTACCTCTTCCTAAAACACTTTTTACTATATCTACACCAGCAGATAAATCTCCAGATAATAGCCTACCTGCATCTGCAGCTACTTCTGCTCCTGAATAGAACATATCAGAACCATCATCTACTAATGATGATGCTAAATTTCCTGCCATAGAAGCTCCTATTCCTCCGCCACCTGCTTCGCCCCCGATACCATCAGCTGCCGCGTCACCTGCGCCTCCTTCTCCAGGAACTACATAATTTCGTGTTTGAGCATTATATCCTATTGATCCTTCAGGAGCTCCTTTTCCAATATTCATTTCATACCCAAATGGCATATCAATATTGTCCATTTCAGCATCAAAACCTTTGTCTCCTGTTAAAGTTCTTCCTACCCAATCTCTACTTAAAAAGCCTCCAGGCTGGTACTTACGTATTTTTGAATATAAACTAGGTGCTATTTTTTTATTTTTTTTCATATTATCTTATGTATTTGCGCATTCCGGCATTGAAGGAATACAAATTTACAAAATTTTGATTTAAATTATTAAATGTTAGACGAATACCTAAATAGGTGTCAGCAAATTTTCTTTGCAAGTTCCACGGTTTAGCAGGATCAATATACATATTATGTGTATTTATTCCATACGCACCATTAACTTGCCAAGTAGCTTCAAACATATCATGCACATCCTGGTTACCTACCCAATCTACTGCCTGAGAAGTTGTAGTAAGAGAATCCCATTCTAATTGAGTATCAGCATTTGATTCTGGAAAACCAGAAGTTAATACTCCTGCAGGTGCATATGCTGTAGGAGTCATTGCAAAAGTTTCATTAGTTGGATTGCTATAAGAAGCACTTTGAAAATGTGTGGTATATAAAGCAGCTTTATCTCTAAATTTATTTATTTGCCATTTGTGTGCTATTTTTCTAACATTTTCTAAATAAGCAATTTCAGTTTTTCCTGAATGCTGAGTACTATTATATACAAAGAAAGATGTAAACCCGTCTTTATCTAATCTTTTGTACCTAACATCTCTTAAATTTCCAACTCCATACTCATCTGAAGCTCTATCAAACACTTCTGTTTCATATGATATATTTGAAAATATTTTTGATACATCTCTTTGTTTTGGACTATTAATAACAGCCTCTACTTCAAAAGGATATGTAAATGCTTCTACATTTAATATTTTATTTATAGGATACATCAATGAATTTTCTGTTCTTGGAGCGCAAAGATAAAAAGCTCCAGGTGTGTATACAGAATTGTGAGACCACAATCTCCAAGAATGCATATTATGAACACCATTCCAACCTGTAGCTCCGTTTCCTGTCCAACCATCAGTTAAAAACACAAGCTCTCCGCTTTCTCCAGCTAGCATACTAGCACCTTCAACTAAAGAATAGTTATGAGTAGTACGCTCCCAAAAAGGATTAGGAAGCTCTTCCCAATTAAAGAAACTACAAAGTCCTGAAAATTCTCCTGAACCACTTTTATACGTGTATAAATGAGGTAAGTAATCATGAAAAGATCCCCACACATTTTGCTCTGGATAAAAAGAAATTGTCCATCCTACTCTAGCCCATAATTGTCTAGGCCGATCATCTTCGTCTGTTCTTGCTAACGGAGGTATTGATCTATCTGGCCTACCCTGTATAACATTGCTATCTTTAAAAGATTGTAACTTTACACTTATGTCTATAGGAACTTCAATGTTTATAAAATCTTCTTCGTTTTTTACTGTAAAATCTAAAGTGTCAATTATCCTATCTGAAGTATACAATTTGTAAGAGTATTCAGGCTTATTACTAGAAGATATATCATTTAAACTTCCGTCAAAATTTTCTTCTGCTGTAAATGTTAACGTTTGGCTTTCAGTTCTCCACATTTTTTCTATCTTATATGTACCATTAGATACAACTCTTTCTACATACTCGCCTCCATAATGGACTTTAAGACTACCTGTAGTCATTCCAGATACTGTAAACTGTGTGATAATTTTTCTATTAGAAACAGTATTTAACTCCTGTCGTAAAGCATTTGACCCTGCGCCACTGTGTGTTATTTTATTATCTTTTATTTGCCATTTTGTATTGTCATACGCCCACGCATCAAATGCAACGTCTTTTATAGAAACAGACTGAACATATAAAGTATCTCCTCTATCAGCCTTTCCTCCAAAAATACTAAGTTTATATGACTCTCTATTTCCTGTTTTAAAGTTTACACCAGTTGTAGTATATACACTTTGATTAGTCACTACATGAAATATGTCATCTTCTCCTAAAGCTCCAGGTAAATTTATTCTAATACCTTTAGCACCTTTCCAAGTTATAATTAATATATAGTCTGTATAAGGTTCAAGAGAAACTTTATCTAAATAGAAAAAAGGATCATCTGGACCGTAATCCATTTGGAATGTACCAGATGATAATGCTCTAGAAGATGCGTCTTGTGCTATTTCATAGTAAAAATCTGCAGATGTATTTTGACTACTAGAAAAATCTGTAGCATCAGAAAAGTCAGTTATAGGTAATAGTTCATTTCCATAACCAAAATCTCCATTTTCAACTTTTTCTACTCCAGGAAAAACTTGTAACTCAAATATTTTTTCAGATGGATTATATACAATTTTACCTTCTCTATTACTTCTGCTTCTTGTTCTTCCATATGGTTCAAAAAAGTCTTTACCTTCTAGTGTAGGCAACAAAGCTCTTTTTGTTAAAAGTATTCTTTGATTTCTTTCATCCCATCCACTTACAAAACCTACACCTAGTATAGGACTATCTGGCAGCCTATAGTTCCATTTATCAGAACTAAGATTTTCTTGGAACCAAGATTCCATTCCAAGCTTACTTATTTCAACAAGTTTTTGTCCTGCCATAAATATTTTATTATTTCTTTGATCAATAAAGAAATATCCATATTTAGTAATTAACGTTGAATACTGAGATTGTGTACCTCCATATCCTTCTTCTGTTTGTAAAAACTCATCAGGGTCTTGTGAAAATATATCTCCTGAACCTATAAATGCTTCTGACCCATCTTTCATAGTCATAGTTTGTTTACCTTTTGTAAGCAGCAAACTATCTTCCATGTGTATATATAAAAGATTATTAAACGCAGCTAGGTTCCATAACTCTCCTCTATTTTTAGGCATATCTTTGTAGTCGTTTGCTAAAAAATGTCTAAAGTTATCAGTAAGACTTCCAGGATCTGATTTTGTAGATCTTTGAACTCTAGTAGTAAAAACTGTAGGAGCAGCTATTAAATTTGGTAATGCAAACGCAGGTCGCGTATCATTTACTTTTGAATAATCTATGTTATACTTTATACTAGGCTGCGATGTTAAATCATAATATGTAGAAGGGTCGTAATGTTTTCCATCTCTATCTTGTATTGCTACTTCTTTAAAAGAAGACCCAGGAACATATACGGATTCTTTACCTTCATCGTGTCTAAAGTTTACGTTGTCAGTAGTTTCAATAATAGACATAATTGCAGAAATTCTACATCTAGGATCCATTGTACTTATACGTGGAGATAAGGTTTGTCTAAATCCATATCTACATAAAAATATATCTCCTCCAAATATTCCATGCTCAAAATGCACAGGATTAGCCCACCCATGTATTTCTGGGTTGTATTGGCCATTTGGAGCTGACGAATATTCTGTAAAGTATGTACTAGCTGTACTTTGTTGGACAGCAGCTGTACTGTATCCTCCAACTAGCCCGTTAATATTATCTAATTGTACTGCTAACTCTTGCTCTATAGCCTCAGCTGGATCTACAAAATTATATAAGTCTCTTCCTACTATTTGAAAACCTGTCCAAACTAAGTTTTGACTATCTATAGTATTATATACATCTGTTTTAAAAGCTTCTAAGTTTACAGTACGAACTTGAGTTGCAGCATTGCTTAAATATACAGATTTATAATCTGACTTATTTGTTCTAATACCATTGTAATCATCTATATTAAGGCTCCCTACTTCATTTGTTACGCCTATTGCCATATGTGTTTCGCCGCCTCTATTATATAGTCTATACCCAAACCCTGCAGCAGTTGCAGTTAGTACTGTATTTCCTTCTACATATGTTTTACATCTTTCTTTTATTACATAATTTACAAGGCTTGGAAGTACTGAAGTACTTTTAGAAATATAAAAATTAGACTTTATTAATTCAAAATTACAAGCACTATCTACATCTAACTCGTGCAAAACTCCAGGTCCTAAAAATACATTGTGCGTTGTTATTGTTTGCACTGAAATGTGTGTAGCAGGCGATATAGAATCTTGAGTTCGTAAAAGTTCAAAATTATAAAAAGAAAGTACATTAGTTTTTCTTTCATCATTTTTATGGTCACCAATTTCTAAAGGCAACTTTACCCAAAAAGGTTGGCTACTACTAACTCCTTCAGCTGGATCGTTAGGACATCCTCCAAGTCTTCCTGTTTTTTTAAAATAAGGAACAACAGGGCCTTGTCCTAAAATTCTTTTATTTTTATGATCTCGTTTTGCGTGATAAATTCTAAATCCTTGAACTTTTCTTGCTATTTCTATAGGTATTTTAATATCAGTAAGATCAAATCCTAACACACGAACAGTATCGCTAACTACTCCTCCATCTGTAATTGTATGACAATAACCAGGCAAGTCAGGATTTTTAACTTTCATCCATCCTTCATCAAAACTACCGCCTAAAGCATTAGAGACATTTGAATCATTTGGATAGTCAGCAGAGCTAAACTGCTCAGCAAACCAGCTTCCAATTGCATCAGCTAGTCCGCCTCCCGCCCAGTTAGGAATTCCTGAATCTATATAATACGACTCATGTGACACAAGTATCCAATCATTATCTTCTTGTATAGAAACTACAAGGCCATTATAAGTTCCACTTCCTGTAGCCCAATCAGCCATGTCCCAATATATTTCATATGTAGTACCTACTTCAATAGTAGTAGGCATATGATCAACATGAAATGCTGTCATGGCAGCCATCATGTATGTAGGTATTGCATCGCCATTTTCATCTATCCATGTTAGTCCTAGTGAATTTATATCACTGTCTGTAATTGCTATATCATCAAATGTCCATTTAATATCAGGAGCGTCTGGATCTGCTAGTGACGGTGAGCTAGTACTAGTATGTTTAATAGCTGCAAACTCATTATGTGAATTTTTAGGAAAATGATGATGTCTAACTCTTGCAGGTTTTCCATTTTCATCTTTATATGCAGGATGTGCAAATGCAGGAGTAGAAGGATAAAACTCAGTTTCGTTTTCCCAATAATTCATATTGTTTGAATTTGGTTCCTGACTATAAGATTTAACATGGAAATTTTTTACATTTCCTAGTTTCATTATTTCTGCTGCATCAGCCCCCTGAAGATCAGTAGCACTAGTATCTAAATCATATTTTTCATCTAGTATAGCTTCTCGCCCAGGAATGTGATATGCATATGACATGCTACCATCATTAAGTATAAAAGCAATATAAAAAGCATATACTTCACCGCGCATATACCCTCTACGCTTATAACAATTCCAAGGATCTCTATATCCGTTTGATTTGTCTGCTTCTAAAGGCTCAACTTCTATAAAGCCATTTTCAATGTTATCTGTAATTAATGAGTATGGATCAAAATTGGAAATCTCTTTAACTGTAGCAGTTAATTTAATATCTGCTGCATAAGGTTGAAAACCTATATCTTTTGTTCCTGTTAAATTTCCTAAATATAAAACATCATCTAACTGCGTCATAGTTTTTACAGTGTCATAAGATACTTCATCAATTATTACATCTTCTACAGACGTAGAAATATATCCTTCTGTTCCTGAAAAACTTATGTCTATATGTTTATCCCACTGCTCCATACCATCCTGGCCTATTATTGCAGGATTTAAATTATTAAATGATACTTCTATATCATGCAATTGAAATGCAAATCTTTGATCTTCAATACTTTGTATAACAACTGGACGTATAAATTTATAACAGTCGTTTATATTATTTACTCTCCATTTTATAGACTTTCCTGATTGACTTCCTGCTGCAGCACCATCATATCTTTCAATAGGCGTAACACTTTCTACATCTTCTACAATTGGTACAGGATTATCTACTACTACAAAATTAGTTACAGTTAAATCTACATCTACATATGCTAAAGCTAATTGATACGTACCTGTTACTAATGCCCCTCCAGAAGTTACACTGTGTAAGTTTATATTAGGAACAGGACCGCTGTGTGTAAATAAATTTAATTGATCTACATAGTTTTTATTAGTAGTATCAATCCATTTATTTGCATATATTAAACCAGGATTACCTAAACGATCTTGTCTGCTTACATTTAAAGTTCTAGGAGGATTTAAATTATCTGTCCAATAAACTATAAGATCTTCGTTTGCATTAATTTTATACGTTCCTGTTATAGGATATGACGCATCAAATTTTAAATTAATATCTACAGGAACTCCTGCTGCGTTTATAAACCCATTTTCCATTACTGCTCCCCATTCCGCATCACTTTCGTCACCATAAGGAAGATTTAAAAGCGTTGTATATTGATTATTACTACGAATAATTCCTATTTCAGATCTAGCATAATGAGCGCTTTGAGTAATCTCTTCAGTTTCAGGATTTATAAAAGTATATCTATTTACAGAAAATACAATAATTTCATCATTAGTAGTTTCTATAGTTCCAATAACTTTGTATCCAGGCAGCTTTCCTATATTAGGTCCTTCTTGAGTACCTTTTTCATTACTAACAGCACCATCAACGTTATTAATAATTGCATTTCTTGCATACCGCCACGTTCCTTCAGGTTGATCTGAAGGATGCGTATCTCTATGCATTCCTTTTGTAAGTCTACCCATTACCCTCTATATAATGTTTCTCGTTCATTCATATTTTCAAAAAATGCTGCATGTCTATTTAAATTAGGAACCAGTCTAACCCACTGATTCATAAACGACTCATACCTATCTATGTCTGGATAGTTAGCAGCGTTTCTAGCTTGAGTACAATATTGTTTCCATTTTTGGTCTGCAAAATTATAATCTATTTTGTTGCTAGGCTTGTTAAATCCTCCTAATAACATTTGTTTATATACATACCAAAACATAGCTTCTTTATAACTAACATCGTCTGGAATCAAAGGATAACAATCTTCGTCAGTTGGAAGCGCCATATAACTTAAACATACTTTACCTTCCATAAAAGATGTTTTAATATAATCTGCATCTACTATGTAAGAGTCTTCGCTTTGTGCAAATTCATTTACACACTCATCGCAATGCATACTTTTATGGAACGTACCTGCACCATATTTTAAAGGCTCTAACCTTGCACCATTTCCAAAATAAATATTTTCAAGCACTAGCATTCTACTTTGCAGCTCTCTAAGTTCTAACACATTAGATTTATACTGAGTATCAAATTGATTTAAATCTGCAGTAACTAGCGTAGAAGATGTTAAAGTTTCTAAATCTGCATTATATTCTCTAATATCATCTCTAAGACTTTTTATTTGAGTTACTAATGTGTCTAGCTCTGTGCTCTTTGCAGGGCTAACAGATTCGTTAACTGCAACTTGATTTATATAATACAAATCTTCAGGCAGTAGGCATTTGTTATTTTTAATAGTTAACACAGTTTGTTTTTGAACAAGTTGTGTGGCTGCTCCAATATGTTCAAGAGCTTCTCCTATCCATTCTACAGCATCTGTTACCCAATCTGCATTATTAGGTTTAAGATCTCTCATAACCTTTCTAATTACACATTTGCATGATGTATTTTTATATACTGCCATTGTATTGTATTTTATAAATTATCTAAGTTAGGAGTAGCAGGCTCTAAAAACCCACCATCCATTTTTTTCTTTTTAACAGGTTTACAAATATCTTTCTTATTTTTAGAATCGTATCCTGCATAGTAATACCCTTTCCAGCAAGCTTTGCCGTCAGAGCCTTTCTTTTTACCTTTTCTAGCCATGTTAATCTATTCTTTCAATTGCTGGTTCTAAAAACCCGCCTGTTTGGTATCTCATTGGAGAAGCCATTTTTTTCTTCTTTTTCTTTTTTGTAGCCATTCCGCCTTTCTTTTTATTATTCTTTTTAGCTCCTGCAATTCTATCAGCAGCTGTAGGATTAGGATTATTATCTATTCCTGCTTCTACACTAAGCATTCCAAATTTAGAACCACCTTTTTTATAACTTTTCATTTTTTTCATGTAACCCATAATTATTCTTTTTTAAATTTTAAATATGCTAAGTCGTCTGTTTTTAACAGATTAATTAGTTTTTCTTTATTACCTTTAATACCTCTTGTTGCATCAAACCTATATACAGATTTATTAGGAATTCTACATTTACCCTTACGCCAATAAAATTTACAATAATAGCCGTCAGTATAGTATATATGCCACTTAATACCTTGTTCTGTTTCCGCATTGTATAATTCTTTACCTTCTTCTAGTAATTCTTTTTTATATTTATTAGACTCTCCCCAATCTACTCTAGGATTGCGAGGGTCTCTTTCTTTTCTAACTATAGATAATGTAGATAAATTATTTCCCATATCAAAAGTATTTCCATTTAAAATATCTTTTATAATTTCTATGTTAAATTCTTCACACACATCTCTAAAAAGTTTTTTATCAACAAACTCAACAGCATGTACATATTCTTTATATATATCTTGTAAAGTATACGACATTAACTACGTTGTTTTTTTGACGATTTTTTAGCTGGCTTAACTGGAGGCGGATCTTGTGCATTATCATTTGTAGTATCTGACATTGTTCCAGCTAACAACTGAAGTTCCGTACTAGCAATACCTTGTGTTATCATTTGTATCATATCCATAGGAATAGGAAAATCTGAATGCACATCATAACACATTGTTCCATCACAGTCAAAACCTTCTAATGCTTCTGGATCTTCAAATATACCTCTAATGTTAGCATACTGCATTCCATTTGCATTATATATATACATATAATCTTCAATCATATATGCTCTTTTAGCATTTTTTGCATACTTATCATAAGGCAGCCACTGTACTGTTATAGGATCTACAATAGGAATAGTTTCTAAACCTGTTACATCAGATACATGCGTAATAGCGTCTCTAAAATTTAACCTAACTGTTTTAGGTATTTTAACTTGAGATTTGTATACATCACAATTTACAGGAAGTTTGCAACACTTTGAAGCATCTACCTTTTTAAATTCAATACACTTAAGATCTTGCTCAAGGTGTCTTGTAATGTTACCATTTTTAGCAAAGTCTCTTCTAATAAACATTGCTCTGTAATACTTAATATTAAATTTTAGCTGAGCTATAGAAATATTTTCTCCAGTATTAGATCTACCTCCTCTAACTAAATTTAAAATGTTGTACGCTATTTCGTCTAGTGTCATGTTTCTTACACGTTAGTTTGTAAATATCCTTCGTATCCGCGTTGCTTGTTCCATATATGTGCTTGTCCTGTTCTTTTAGCTTCGTACCCCATTGCTTTATGCCAATCGTCATTTTTGCATATTGAAGGTATAAATCTAACTTTGATTCCTCTATATTCGTTTACCATTTCTTTGTGTAGATGCCCGCAATGAGCTTCTCTAGACGTAGTTCTAGCAAACATTTCTGGTTGTTCAGTTGCCATTATAAGCGGCATATCTGCAGCTTTAACTTTATCTCCGTGAGTAAATAAAATCATATTAGTTCCATATTCATAATACTTACGATGATCGTGTGAGTTGTTTATATTAACTCTATCATCATTTATAAAATATGCATCTAAATACTCTCCTGAATAAAACATTCTTTCATAGTCATGATTACCCTGTATTACAACTACATCTACATCTGCGTATTGTGCTAAATAATCAATTGCTTTTACCATTAATCCGCAATATCCTACAAATGTTTCTCTCCAATCTGCTGAGTCAAACTGCGGTGTACCTTTAGTTGTAGCTCTAGTTAGCCCTTCAGAATTCATACCATCGTTACCAATAGGTAATATTATTTTTTCTATATCTAAACCTATAGCCTTTTTCATAAGGTCTTCTATAACATCCATGTACTCATCTTCAGCTTCTTCTAAACTTTGTCCTGTATATTTACCATAATGAATGTCAGGTAAAGATACTTCGTAAGCAACAGCATCTGGTTTTTCAGGTGTGCACTTTTTACATTTTTTAGATCTGCCTTCTTTTACTGGGCTGTTTTCTTCTAGCATTTGTATAATAGAATCTTTAAGTCCAGTTAATAAATTATCTTCACTTTTAACTACTACTGAAAACCTAGACTCTCCTCCCATATTTTGCCAGTACTTTACTGACTTAATATCTTTTTTGCTAATACTGTTATCTTTAAGAAACGCATCAAACTCAGTTACTTCATGCGCATCAATATTGTTAACATTTATATTAGCTAGTTGTGAAGTTTCAAAACCCTCCATAAGCTCTATACGAGCTTCTCTAAGAGCTTCTTTACAAACTTCCGGACTAGCTTCTAGTTTATCAGCTAAACGCTTAGATCCCTCTTTTAAATAGCCTGGTCTTTTAATTAAAAATTCTTTAATTTCGTTTTTGGTCATTTCTTTCTAATTTTTTCTATAGATCTTCCAGCAAAGTAAGCTCCATAGACAGTTATTAATAAAGTTTGGTATATTGGTATATATGCAGGAGCAATACTGAATCCTCCTGCGTTTCCGTCAAATATAGATATAACTACAAACATAGCTGTAAGAAATATACATATTAATGGTCTAATGTTTTTTGACAACCAGTTATCGGACTTCATGTCTGCTTCCCAACGTCGTGTCACTTGTTCCTGCGCTTGCGACTCAGCTTGCATAAGAACTTCTTCCATCTTACGCTTTGCTTCTAGTCTTTCTTCTTCAGTAGTTGTTAGGCTATCTATTACCCCTCCTACTTTTTCTATGACGTTTCCGCCTAATATTTTTAATAACTTACTCATAATTTAAAATTAAGTCTAATGTTTTAGTTTCATCTCCTGTAACTTTAATATAAACATCAAATGTAGATTTATATTCAAAATTTTCTAAACCTTCTAACACATTATAAGATGTCCCTGAAGGAATAGTAATTCCTTTTAAAACATAATAAATTTCACTGTGATCTACATTTTCTATAGGCTTATCATCTACGTCTCTTTTTGTAACTACGCGAAGTTCTTTTTTTAAATAAATATCTACATCTACAGAATTAGAACAAGTATTAGACAGTAAAAATAAGTTTATAGTACGATTAGGTACTTTTATACTTGCACGTTTAGATAATAGTTTATAATCAACAGCCCCTGTTGCATCTCCTGCTATATGTCTATAAATACTTCCCATTATTCAGTTTCTATTATTTGTACTGCATCTACTGCTAAGTCTGCTCTATAACTTGTACCATTTTGACTTACAAAATATATATAATAATCTGCACCATTTCTATAGCTATTTAAGCTAATTGTTTTTTCTTGCCATACGCTACTATTACTTGTAAATCCAGACCAGTGTCTATTAGTGCTCGCATCTCCTGTATGTAAGTATTGTGCTAATTCTGTAGCATTACTATGATTTGCTGTAGCAGCTGTATGTATGTATACAAATAAATCTCCCATATTTGTACCATATCCATGTGCCCAAAATTTTAAATTTAAATCATTAGTAGCGTCAATCATATTATTACTATTAAATGCAGGCATTCTTGCTACAAAACAATATGCATGTCTACCACCTGTAACTTCAGTATACATGTATTTGTCTAGGTTAGTAGTTGTATAGTGGCCCCCATTTGAAATATTTACTCCTCCAGTAGGCCCTGTTCCACTTGATCCTGTACCATCTTGTCCTAAATTCCAACCTTTAACAGTTTTGTTAGATGTTCTAGCCCAATATGTACCGTCTGTGGCACTTGTTCCATTTACCCATCCATTGCTAGGAGACCAACTTGAAGTATAACCTTCTTGCGTACTCTCCCCTTCAAACTGATATGTTGCTGTATGTAAAGGGTATATTACTGCTCCAAACAATGCGCCACTCGTTAGTACTCCATTATTTGAATTACTCGATGAATCAAATACAGTAGTACCAGAGTTTTCTTCAAACTTCCAATAGCCAACTAAATTAGAACTGTTGTCATAATTACCACTGTCAGCTAATAAGTTCATTGGTTGCCCACTATTATATACAGCAGCTATAGCATCCGCATCTAAATCAGTATCCCATATTGCACAATCATTCATAACACCATCTAAAAATTGACTGTATGTATGACTTGTAGCGTGAGATCTAATACCAAAATATATATGCGTCATTGTAGCAGTCATAGTTGAAAAACTTTGAGCTACTCCTCTTGCATTATGTGCAGGACTACTGCTCTGACCTTCTTGTCTTAGAACTCCGTCTAAATACAATTTCATTTTACCATTGTAGTCTGTACTTTGATAAGTAAATGTTTCACTTGTATCCCAAGTAGCTGCTATGTGATGCCATTGTCCATCTGTAAACCATCCCGCCTGCGCACCACTAAATTCTGTGTCAGAAGCAGCAGTTCCGTAATCTGTATATATTCTACTATAAGGTATGCCATGATCTGTTGGAGAATCATTTTTAGCATTGCAAATAGAAGTAATTTTAGACCCGCTAGCATCAGTAGTGTAATCTATTCTTACAGGCCAAGCTCGTCCTACTGCATGCACTACAGGCATTAAAATTGTAATAACATTATCAGTAGTGCCTGTGTCTGCATAATTATTTATTGAAAGAAAGTAGATAGCTTTAGCATTAGATTCTGAATCATCTAGCTTAACCCAAAAAGAAATAGTACCTCTTGTTTTATTTATTGGGTCTGAAGATAATGTAACATCTACGTAATCATTTGTACCATCAAGTGTTACACCGTAAGCATCTGTATAGCTTTCAATAGTTTGACCAGACATATTAGCAATAGTAGATTTAGCCTGGCTATCTACCTTGGCTATATCAGCTATTGCTTTATCGTCTATTTTACTTATTGTCCCCATTATGCTATTTCTATCCAGTCCATTGACGGGTTAAAATATAATTGATCGTTATCTGTATCTAATGCATATCCTAATACTCTTATTATATCTCCAGAACCTGTTGGAGGATCAACTGTTGCTACACCACCATCTGTTGCTGATAAATATACTATACTACCTTTAGCTTCTGTACCTTCTATTTCTACGTGGTGTGTAACCATGCCTCGTATAAGCATACCATCTGTGCTAGGATCTGCATCTATTGCAACTGCTAAAAGCCCAGATGCATAATCAGCACTATCCGCGTCTGATAGTTCCCAATAGCCTGTAGATTTATAACAATATATTAAACCTGCCACTGTATCACCACCACTTGGGCCTTGACCAAAAAATACTACATCTCCATTTGCATCACCACTAGTGCTTGTACTAGTAGGTGCAAGTTCACGAATTGGAGCTCTCAACCTAGGTATTGTAGTACTACTATCACTATTAAATGTTATACACGTTGTACCATCGTCATCTTTTATATCGTTACCTTTAACTTGAAGATCACCTTCTATAAGTAAATCTTTATTTTGATCTATGGTAGCAGCTATAGCTACAGTACTAGTAGTATTTGGTGTAACATAAAATTCTAACTTACTACCACCTGCACTATTTGTTGCGTGAGTTTCTGTTGCTATACCTTTTATTTGCAAGGTTACGTTACTGTCATCCGCACTTTTCCAATTAAGATCACCTAGACTATTAGTAGCTACAATTGAAGTGTCTGTAGATTGAAATTGAAGTCCAGGTGTTGCCCCTTCTATATATACTTGGTCAGCAAGATAAACATAATCAAGACCACGTTTCATATAAATTTGACGATTAAAAGTATTATCATTTATAGTACCTATAGCAAACTCGTCAGCATCTTCATTGTAAACTATTTTAGCTCCATACCGAGGAGCATTTATACTATAAGTACCTGTTTCGTAAAATGTTATACCACCACTACTATCATCATCATCTGTACCTCCAGTATCGTTACAATATATAGAAATCCAACTATTTGATGCATTACTTGGTCCGCCCACTACTATGTTACCTGCAAAAGTACTTTGTGACGCAAAATAGCTACCTCCCTCAAAATAACTATCTCCTCCACCTACATAAAATGCATAAGCATTAGTAATAGTTTGATTTGTACCTGCTGCTGGTGCTCCTTTTATATAAACTGTAGAAGCTGTAGTAGTTGTTACAGATGCGTTTGAAGCTAATAAAATAGGCTGCTCAAACATAACGTGATGGTAGTTAGCATGTGTTCCAGAAGCAGAAGTAGTAGCATCTGTCATCGCCATAGAGTCTATATGTAATGCCTGCCCATCAGCGCTTACTACAAGATTTCTATCATCATCTATTACAATTCCTTTTAAAGTAAAAATACTAGACAAACTTTTATCCCCTGCTGTTAAAGTTGTAGCTGTTGCAGCATTACCTGTAGTATCTTGATTTAATGTAGGAACATTATTTGCATGGATAGTCCCAGCACCGTCTGATGTTAAGTCTACAGGTATAGTTAGATTGTTTGTAATAGAAGAAGCTCCTAAGTCTAAAGCTATTTTACCGCTCTCTATAACAAGACCGCCATTTGCTTTAAGGTCTACAGAAATTAAATTAAGAGACATAGATATACCATCCATGCCTAAGTATACATATGGCACTGCAAATGTTCCGTCTTTTCTTAAAAATTTAGTTTCATGTATACTAGAGCCAGCAGGAACTAATCCAGCTGCATAACTGTTACCACTGCCCATTGCATCAGAAGTTAAAGTACCAGTAACAGTAAGGTTACCAGCGATAGTTGTTAGTGATGTTGCAGTATTGCCTATAGTTACATCTACTTTATCTTCAGCATCGCCACTTTGTATTATTAAGCCAGGTTGTAATTCAGCATCATGACTAGCCACAAAAAGTGATAATTTACCTTCTTCAGCACCATCGCTAGCGTCAACTACTTCACCTAGTATTTGAGCAAAATCATGCTCATCATTAGCTGCATCATCAAACCCAGAGAAACGTATTTTACCAAGATCATCACCGTCTGCTGAAGCAGAATTTTTATAAAGATGTAATTCAGGTGCTTCCGCATCTGTATTATCACTGTTAAGTGATAACATAGGTCTTGCTGAAGTACTAGACGACACTAATAAAATATTACCATCCCATTTTAAACCAGCTTCAGAAGTTACAGTACCATCGCCATTATCGGTTAACACTTGATTAACCGCTCCATCAACACCTGCGCCATGTAAATCTGTAATGTTATTTGTATGGATAGTATTAGCAGCACTTTGATCAGCTGTCCAATCTAATATTTCATCAGAAGCTATACCTAAATCAGATAATACATTATTTCCACTTCTATAACCAACTTTACCGTCACTATCTGCAACTAAAAATTTATCTGTATCCGAACCAGGATCAGTTAAATTTTCTAGATACACAGAAGATCTAAACCTTGCTTTTAAGGATTGTATGTATTGGCCTATAAATTTCACTATAAACTAGTAATTATATCTGCAACTTTATAAGCTGTATCTCCGTCTTTATCTTTATAAGCTTCTAAAACTTGCTTTCTATTGTTATTATCTTTTAATGAAATATGTATCCAAGCAAAATCAAATTCATTGATCATTTGATCAAATTTTATTCCTGATTTTAATACCCATTCATATATTTCTTGATTACACATCTTACCTTCTTTCCAAAATTGCAAATCACAAGCCTCGCCTTTGCAATGCTGCGACTTAGAACTACCACCAATTGCACGATTGAGTTCCGGGTTGCGATAACCACTACTAATCCTGATAGGACCAAGAGCGTCGCGCATAGGCTGTATAAGATTTGTAATAATCCTTTGGATGCCTTCCATATGTTTTTTTGTTGGCTCATTTTTTATGCCTAACCGTCTAGCTGTATTGCTCCGAGTAATTTCAGACAATACAAAATTTTTACTAAGTCTCATTTACTACTCTTTAGTGAATGTTGCATATTCTACTATACATGCACCTGTATCAGCTCTAAGATGTAAACCTGTACTTGGAGCTACACAAAAAAGTATAGCTTCTTGTGCGTGTAGTCTAGCAAAAGGAGTTTCTCCTTGCGCATCAGTTTTTAAGTATACTAAATTTCCAGTGTCTATATTTTTAAGATATACGTAAACACTAGAGCTTACACTGTTTGCTACAATTACTGTATCAGCATTTATTGCTACACTTTCTCTAGAAAGCCCTGTAACCGGATTTGTTACTGCAAGTACGTCAGAAACGTTTAAACTTAAAGCGTTTGTAGAAACTGTTGTAGAATTTATTGATAATGTTGTGTTTAATTTTGCCATTTTTTAATTTATTATTAATTGCTAAAATGCTTCCATTACAATTTCATCTATAGAATCTTGTACTTCTTTTTTAGTAGCTTCCATAGTCATCATAATATTAGCTTGAAATCTTTTTACTTCTTCATTGTTGTTAAATATAACGATAGTAGGAACAACTACTATTTTATATTCTTTAGACCATCTTGAGTCTGCAGCTATATCAACTCTTTGAGTTTCACAGTCTGACAGTTTTGGTAGCCAAGCTACTTCATTAGTTTTGTTAAAACTAGCATTAAACTCAACAGCAACCATTCCATCAGGAAAATCTTGAGCTAAAACGCTAGTACAAATACAAAATAAAAAAAATAGTTTTTTCATAATACTTATTTTAGTTGATCAATCTTATCTTCCATCCTCAGCATTTGTGTTTTAATTTCTTTAACATCATCTTGTGTTGTCATAATAGTTTGACGTATAAGTTGATCTTTCATATCATACTCCATGCGAGTAATTTCTGGGTCTGGAGGTAATGGTAATTTTTTAGCTTCTGCTATATCACTTTGTAATACAAACCATCCACTAATTATTGCCGCCATAAGGACAGCAATGCCTGCTAAAGTTTTTATACTTATTTGTACTGCTGTATCCTCATTTAATTCTTTTGCCATTTTTAAAATATTATATAATTAATTCCTACACTAAAGTTGTGCCACTGTCTATTCCAATATTTATTGTATCTACCTTCTATAAACACACCTAAACTTTTATTAAATCTATATCCATATATAAGTCCTGCTGAATAGTCTAACCACTGTCCGTTATTAAACTTGTGATAAGAGTATGTATTGTCTGTATCTATATGATAAGGCATAATATTACCCCAGCTATGAAACCAAAAATCTTTTGTAAAATGATAATAATCAAATCCTAATACTGCAGAATACTCTACTGTGTTAGATAAAGCATTTCTTTGCTTTTCTACATAATCATCTATTACTTGTGGTATTACAACTTCTTCCCATACTTCTTGGCTATTTGCTACTATTTCTCCACTGGGTGCTGAATATTGTCCATCTAATGTTATATTGTATCCCTCTTGCAGTGCCAAATATGTATAGTGTAATGTCCCATTGTCCAGCACCCAATCTGCCAGGGGGTCAAAACCATATGGCTCTGCAAGCCTTTGAACAGCTCCAATATTAAACGATAGTTTACCTTCTTTTATTTTTAACCTAAATCTTTCTGACGCTTCAAAATATTTTATATCTGCAAACCCATCTTCTAAATACTCTACTTTGCTAACCCACTTATCTGCAACATAACGTACAAAGTGGTGTTGATTAGTATAATTAATTCCTAATCGTCTTACAAAATCAGCTTCGAACAAATACTCAAAACCATCAACTCTACCAATGGTTGCGGCATCAGAATAAGAATTCTCTGTACCATTATAAAAAGTGTTGGCTCTGTTCTCATATCCAAATCGTTTTATCTTTCTAATACCTATAGA
>CETY01014744.1_pt1 | contig 45593 bp, 51 predicted proteins | sample 361551 | NCBI WGS metagenome assembly CETY01 (sample SAMEA2623135, study PRJEB7988) | marine metagenome | biome: marine biome (ENVO:00000447); feature: deep chlorophyll maximum layer (ENVO:xxxxxxxx); material: "saline water (ENVO:00002010), including plankton (ENVO:xxxxxxxx)" | depth 45 m | reverse complement strand
TTATAGTGTGGTGGGAATGGAAATCAACCACCTGTGTGCCACTAATCTAAGTGTCACAGGTCTGCTGGGTCTGAAGGCATCACCTGTGGTACGATCATCAGTTGTAACCTATCAACGACAGCGGGCACTAGATAACTACCATCAAAAGAGCAAGTTCCGTCATCATTCTTGTTACCTAACTTCTCACAAATTGCATCACTAACTAACTCATATAAAACGTTATGTTTCCTTGGGTTCTGATAAATGTGTTCAATAACTTCCAATACCAAAGCATCAGCAAGTTTGTTTAATGTCTCTTTAGATAGAGTCATTTAGTCCTCCTTTTTGTTTGTGTGGTCATTTTCCAATTCCCATAGGGTCATCTGATTCGCTCTCTAATTGAGAGACAATTGCACTATCAATTTTGTCTAGTTCTTCTTGATGAAACTTTCTTGTCCATCCATCATTGTATGATGAATTTGCATTTACCAAATGGTGTGCTCGGTTTCCAATCAAAACATCATTTTCTTCTCTATAATATTCATAAACAAGTTGTTGATATATGTCAAACAACTCTTGCAATACTACTCCTTCGAGATCAGTCCATGAACCAACGTAGTCAACTTGTGTCTCATCATATCCGCCCTTCTTGAAACTAGGAGCACTAAAAAAGTGCATATCTGTGTCTATCATGAAGTGATGACCATACTTCTCACTCTCGTAAGTTTTTACATATGTCCTCATTTTGTACCTCCATCAACTGCTATCATTTTGTGGTATATGTCATATGAAATATAATCTCTAATATCATTTGAGAGATCAGGGTCATGCTTTGTTTCTACTCTCTCTTTGAGTGAGAAATAAGTCGGTTCAAATATCTCAAAGAGTCTATTGAACTCGGTATCTGTTAGGTTTAATGTTTTCATAGGTCAATAGTATGCTCAAGTTTTAGACGTAATAGTGAGTCAACAACCGATTCCATAGTTGTCTTAGAGTAACCAACTGCATAGGGATAATCCTTCTTGTAGTCAGCGGCACTCTGTTCCGAAGCACCATAACATACCTCAATTGATTCATTGAGTGACATAATTATTGCATCAATAACGTAGGTCGGGATTTCAAGTTTGGGATCTGGCATTGAATTACCTTATATGTTTATATTATAGTATAATAAAATAGGATTGCAACCACTCATGTGACATTTATTCAACTGGCACACCCGATGAAGTGATTAAGAGTTGGTAATCACTTCATCTGGTACGCCCCATGTCTTTTTCATGTTAAAGTTTGCATAACTGAAGCGTTGACGTTTGACAAGTTTGTATGTACCATATTTGTTAGTCATCACATAACCCTCATGTTCATAGGGTTGACCATCAATAAGACACTCTACATCTTGTGACGTAGTGATGCCTTGCATCAATAGTTCTTTAACTTCGATAATCATATTGTACAAGTGGAATAGGTTTTTTGAATATCCTGTATCACTTGCAAGTTGATCTGGGTTAAGTTTCTTGCCTTCCCTCACATAACTGTTGACGATTACCTTTAGTGTTTTCCCTTCCTTGAGCGTGGGGAACTCGGTGAATCGTACCAACGTGCGAATAAGAATGAGCAAAAATTCGATCTTTGCATTTAAGCGGTTTGATCGGGCGCCCATACTAGCATGAGTATCAACTTGATAGTGTCTCAAGTTGGTACAGTCGAGATTCCCATAGTTATTAGTCCTATAATGGAATACTGCATCTAATTCTTGAATAGTTGCACCAACATATTCAGTATGAGTCGCTACAACCACTGATTGTTTGATTACTTTATCAAATTTGTAGGTGATTGTGTTAGGTTTGTAAGTATCATTACCACCATAACCAATGAAGTCGCACTGATATACCCCATGCTCTGTGGGCAGGGTCTCAAGACAAGTGTGTAGAATACTTGCTACGTTTGGGATGTTCCCATGATTAGTTTCAATGTCATCATGAGTATAGTTTATCTTGATCTTTTTCTTATTGAATACTGATTTAGTACCAACAAAGAATCTACCATTCTCAGGGTTGACTCCATAGACGACAGCGGGGGCACCATCATATTTGACTGATATTTGATTTCTCTTGCTCTTCAGAAACTTGATCACATCAACAGCACCCTCCTTACCAAGGGTCAGGATGCTGTCCTCTGGGTGTTCTAGGTGTTTGTTCTTCATACTACCATTATACACCATGCCAACAGGAAAACAACCCTCTCTGTACCAGTTTGTAGACTGTCACACAAAGAATTGTTCTAGTGGGGTCAAGTTAAGTTTCATTGCAGTATAGGGCGAAGTGTCCTCTATTGAGACTTCTTTACCTATTCTATTTGAATTGATGGGGGCGTAGTAAGCGTGCGTACTGCTTCTCTTTGTTCTCTTATGCTTGACGAATCCCCAGATACAACGAGATTCATCACCATCATTATAGAGAAACCTATAGTCAGATACAGTCCAGATAGCATCCACATTAGTTTTAAATTGTATCGACTCATAGCGGTATCCTTTAGGTGGTTGGTGAATAAAATCGTCTGGAAGTGCGGTCACAATTTATCAGTTAAAAGATTGTGGGAGAGATTCGACTTAAAGAGCATTTTCCACTGGGGTCGCTCACTCTTGCCTCCCACATTTATATAATAATCCATTGGGATAGGATTACAACCAGTAGTGTGCCAGTTTATTATATGTCACATTCGGGGTTGAGAAATTGTCTATTTCGCTTTACCTTAGTAGTTGAAATATCAATTAGGTCTTCTAACTCTTCAATAGAATTAGATAGGTTATCATCATCTTTCTCTTCAGAATAGAAAAATAATGCTTCACTTAACAAGTTGAATTGCTTGTCAGTTAGTGTTACATCGATCTTATACATCTTACCTCATAGGTATGTTAAATGACATGATTGTCCTCTGTTTATCTGATTTAGATACTGGCGATTCATGTAACAATACAGAGGGGAAAGTTAGAATCTCACCTTCATTTACTGAAGGCGCAACCTTATCTATTGTACCATAAAAAGGGTTAGGATTAGGACTATAAAATGTAGTGGGAAAGTGCTCTTCTGCATCAAATTCAACATATAATACACATGATATATTCATTAAACCATGATTGTGGGCACCATGATATTGTCCTCTGTCATATCTCTGTGACCATAGTTGCCAATCCTCAATACCTTTGAAAGGGCAATCTCCTCTATATCTATCATTCAATATCTGTGTGTATTCATTAACTAACCTATCTAAATCAGTTTCCAATATCTCATAAAACTCCATAAGATATGGTGCTGAAGTCTGATACTTATAGTAATCAGTCTGGCACTCATAATCTTGTTTAAAGTAATCAAACTCTTGAAGATCATCACCAGTAAAATCCATTAGATTTAAGAGTTTAGATTTCTTGTCACTCCAATCATCTACCACAAACTTAGTGATAGGGAACCCAAATAGATTTAGAGATTGACCGTTCATTTCTTGTGATTTCATTTTCTGTCTTGAGAACCCTTGCCACCACTAGACCAAAGACCTGTTTTTTCCATAATTCTGTCCGTCAGGTGTGTTTGGTCATCCATCCCACTCTCGTTATGGAAAAAAGACTAAGTGTCATCCTAGAAGTTCATTTGTGCTTATAGTTCTTTCTTGATTTGCGCCTTGGTTTTATACCCTTGTCTCTCTTCAACTCTGCTTTAAGTTTCTTTAGAAATTTCAAGTGATCAGGATACACCAATCTCATCAGATCCTTTTTAGTCTGTCTCGATTCTTTACTAATCTCTGTCCACCTCAACATCATTTATGTCCTGAAATGTAATGTTTGCGATGTCCGAATCAGTCCAATCTGTGATATCATCAAGGAATAAGTCGGTATCATCAAAATCATCTGCCTCGATCATCATTTCCTGTACTAATGCCTCAGCGTCCTCAAGTCGAACTTTATCCACCAAACTACTCATCTGTGTGGCGAATTGCTCTTCCATGACTGAAAGGCATTGTGCTCTGATCTTGTCAATTTGTGCCATTGGTTTAATTACCATGTAGTTTAATTATACTATAATGTTAAGTTATTTGCAACTACCTTGTCGCTCTTGATACCTGTGACTCTCCTCTAGTAAAGATAGTGTCAACAACTGATTGAAGGCGACGTTCTGTACCAATACCCACATTGCTGTAAACTGGTACAAACATCTTGCCAAATGGTTTTACATAACCATTTCCATTGATGTTAGGTTTGAGAGCACCTGTACTAATCTTAAGTGCATCTTCCTTATGTAGTCGAATGACTCGACCAATAGTCTGTGCCATGGTGATTAGATCAAGATTCCTCAATAGAATACAAGCAGTCAATCCGCTCACATTCATACCCTCTGAGAGAATAGAATGATGAAACATGACAAACTTCTTGTCAGGGTCAGCACCCCACTTGTTCATCAAATTGAAGAATGTCTTGCGAGTGACCTTCTTACCATTGATGATAGCACCATACTTTGATGTAATCCACATTACATTGTATTTCATAGAGTGACATACTGCCATGAAATCAGTTTGAGTAATCAACTTGTGAATGTTCTTACTAGACTTAGCAGTGACCAATACTTTGTCCATGTGATCTTCATTTTCAAGAGCATCAAGAATCATACACCTGTCAATCTGCTCGACTGATTCATAGAACCCGATAGGATACTTGACTGACTTGACTTGAGGCGGTACAATGTAACCCTTTTCAATCAACTCTGGAGCAGCGACTTCTGCAATAACATTACCATACACCTTGACATTGTTCATACCTCTCTCTTGTGATGTATGATGTTTAGGTGTGGCAGTGAAGTAAAACTTACGTCTGGTAATCTTAGAGCGATTCTTGACACTCTCAAAGAAGTTCCTTTGAACTGAATTGTGTGCCTCATCATAATATACTGTGTCTGCTTCAACATCTTCTCTGACTTTGTGAAGTGAGTGATATGTTGTAAAGATCAACTGGTTCCTTGTACTGTTATGATGCCACTCTTGAATCTCTTCTGGGTTAGTAGTAGTCTTATAGTTAGTCTCTCCACTATGAACATGAAGCACCTCGACATTATCAATGTGCTCTAAGAACTCCTCACACAACTGTTGTGCAAGTAAGATTCTAGGAGCAACAACAATAATAGTCTGCGGAATAGGCATACTGAATCGCCACTTAGCGTCCATAATCATACATATTGTTTTACCGCCACCTGTGGGTACAAGAACCTGCCCCCACTTGTGTTGCATGGTATCAATTATGTCTGTTTGATGGTCACGAAGTTGCATAGTCAGTTGTCTCAATACTCATATTATAGGATAAAAAAAGACCCCTGCATGGGGTCTTGTGACAGTTTCAGAACTGTGCCAATAGTTTTTGAGTCTCAGGATCGAACTCCTCTTTGACTCCATTGATGTCCATCAACCAATCATCTGCCTCAAGTCGTTCAAACTCTTCGGTTCCAAGTGTCCATTCGGGATCGCCCGAGAACATTTGGGCATTTTCTTCAAACTCTTGTGGGGTCATTGTCTTAATAATCAAAATTTACAAAAAATAATAAACACATCAAACTCAGCAACTTGCAGGCGAGTATTGTTGTGGTTCAGTCAGGAAATCTGTCACCTGATAACCAAGATCGAGACGTGAATTGATTGTCTCAGTCATTTCTCTCTTGCTCATCAGTCGCATTGACATAGCATTAACTTCGCCTTGATTGTTCTTCAGTTTGAGAGTATAAACGAATTTCTCAGTCAAAATGTTGTGAGGGCGGAACTCTACTGACATTGAACCTGATGTGAGTTGCATGGGGTCTCTTGTGTTTACTCTCTTATTATAATGGGATCAGAGTCCCCTGCAACCACCTGTGTGCCAGTTATCCAACTGGTGGTGTGCCTGGTGCCTGAGCAGGCATTGATTCCATATCAAACTTACTAGATGCCTTCTCTAGTTCTACCTTACCCTTGAGGGCATTGACCTCTGCAATAAGAGTCTTAATATCATCTTGTTGTTTATACAAGGCAGCATTAACCAATGACTCCAATGTAGTCAATCTCTCATCAAGATTACCAATGGTTCGCATTGATGCTTGTAATTGTTTCTTTAGTCTATCTACTTGTTGCAACTTAGTTTTAGTAAGTGCTTCTGTGTCTGATGTTAGTGAATCGTATCCCATAATTTATGTTACTCTTTGATTATTTAGATAGGTGTGCGTATTACCTGATGTACAGATAACCACCTGCCCAGTCACAGTTTGATAGCATCCACTGACGTTGATTGATGTCTCTCATATCAAATCTAACGTGTTTAGCAGGTGCTTTCCATGAAGCAGGTTTGTAAACCTCTCCTGTCATTTTGTCAACAAAAGCATGAACCCCTGCACTATCATATTTGCCTTGGTGGTAGTCATTCTGAATGATCTTATGATACCTTTTGCCTGATGTTATAGTAAACCTCATGCACTCTTCATCATTCTCAATTTTGTTAATCCTATCCTGTAGGTATGGATTATTTTCCTCTGAATTATTCTTGATGCAAGAGCGAACTGCGTAGTTCTTATACTGTTGTTCGAGAGCACGGCAAAGTGTCTCTGTCCATTGAAGTACTTCTACTTTTGTGAGTGATTGTTCTAGTGTTGACATAATCTTTGTTTGTATTGTTGTTTGTTAAAGAGAAAAGGGGGGAAAGGTAACAAACACAAAACCTTTCCCTCCACATTCATATATTACTGCTTTATGGTGGTAATACAACCACCTATGTGCCACTACTTCAACTGTCCACTCTTACCAAGTCTGTGTAGATAGTAACCTATGAGAGCACCAATACCCATCTTAAACAAGGCACTGAAAGAATTGTCAATTCGATTCAAATTAATATCTGTGCCTGTACCATACTCACTATTCCTCAAATGATAGTGAACAGTTTTGGGTCTGGTTTTCATGGCAATAATATAGTTGGGTGCGAGAAACAAAAACGTGGACTTAAACTCATTGACTTCTTTTTACGTTTAGGACTTGCACCTAACCCAATGGATGCCAGTTTTGTTTCCCATTATCATTATAGGTCATCTACCTGTCCTTGTCAAGTTCTTGGTTCTCATTGTACTGAGGGTTGCACTCTTCTGTAAATGCTTTCCTTCTCTCTTGTGGTGTTAGTTGTACCACTCGCCAACCGTAGTCTCCATTAGTGACAATGGTGGGCATCATGTTCATTGATAATGTGACTCTGTTGTCTCCATTATTATGTTGATAACCATGTATGACTTGAGCAGGGAAAATCATCAGTTCGCCCTCTTTCACCTGTACTTGATTATCCTGATTGTGGTCTGTAAACTTCTTCCGCATCAATGTTAGACTAGGCATTACAGGATAGTATAAATTTTCTTCTCTTGTGAAGTGTGTATTTACATGATCTTTTGTAACATCAAAGTTCACATAATATATGCAACTTAGGTAAGAATTGCTATGAAAGTGTGGATGTTGGTATCCACCCTTGTCGCTTATGTTATACCAACTATCTGTAACTGCTACTGTCTCCTGTATATAATGACCTAGAACTTCCTTTGCATAATATTCTCCTTGTTGTTCACACCAATTTTTAAATCTACCATACTTCATATCCTCATGGAGCACAGAGTAATGTCCAAGGTGCTTTAACGCCTTTGAGTTTGCATTGTAAGATAACTGATTGCTTTTCTGTTCTTCAATGTCATCTAACATATTTTGCTTTACCTTATCATGGAATGGGCACTCCACGATAAGAACTGGCGTTGGCAGAATGTTTACTACTTCCATGTTATAAATTAGGATAATCCCATAGTTCGCCTGACCTTTGGTTAGTCATGGCATTGTGTCTCTCTTGTTTGGTCAGAGGTTCAATTCTCACCTCATTCACATATCTAGGCATCAAATTACTTGATACTGTAATTCTATTGTTACTGTAATTAGTTGCATAACCATGGCAAGTATTAGCAGGCCACAGTAACAACGAACCCTCTAATCCTACCACTTCATTAACATAATTATACTTTGTTTTCTCGTAATTTGTCAACATATATGCAAAGTAGTCAGGATTTTTCTGACTATTGTTTGGTCTGTAAAAATATGTTGGAGCGTGGACTTCATCATCAAAGTTGATATAATATAAGGCACATATAACGGCATTTATATGAAAATGCGGACTCTGACGACCACCTTCATCACACACATTTAACCAACTATCTGTCAATACAAAATCAGATGTATCATAGTTAAGTATATCTTTTGCGTATATTTCTGCCTGTAGTTCTATCCACTCCCTAAACTCCTTGTACTTATCTTGAGATAGAGGCGAGTAGTAATCAAGGTGTTCTAATCTTTTTGCGGGTGCGTCAACCTTTTTATGTTCATAGTCATTACCATGACTATTGATCTCATCAGTAATTAATGACTTTAGTTTCTCATGCTCAGGGTATAATACTGCTCCTAACTGTAAAGGTAGTATATCAACCACTCTCATCAACTTTCACCTACACTATTTGGGTGGTTTTCTCCCCAAACTTCCTTTAAAAATGATTCAGGCAACATATCTCTAGGAGCAGGCGAAGTGTTGAAACTTACAGTAATTCGTTCCTGATCTGTATTATTAACTCTGCTTCCATGTTCTAACCAAGAAGGAAATAGGTATAGATGATTTTCTTTAATTGGTATATCCATTTCATATACACCATAACGTGTAGGTTGTATGTTATGAATACACATCATATATGGTTTGAGTGGCGATACCACGAAAAACTGTCCAAAATCTCCCTCTGGTAACTCAAGATAGAAAGCACCACTTACAACACTAGACTCATGGCGATGTTTATCTGTGTATCCACCTTTGGGCAGCATATTATACCATGCTCCACTAATAATTGCAGGGTAGTTTCCTATTTTAGCATTATAATCATTCAAACACTCATGAAAAACATTTAATATATCATAACAACCCTCATCTTGTAACGGATCCCAACCACCATGAGAACTGACACCATTCACTGCTAAAGAATGTCCATGTGTTTTACCTTGTTCTTTTATATGTTTTTTAAAATAATCTAAACCAGGCGCCTCTGTTAGATCATATTCTTCCAATAGTGTGGGAAATAAATCCATATCAATTCCATTTACAATAGTCTATGTTGAGAACAACTCTCAGGTCAGCATCAGTACATGACGTACCTGCGTGAAGCAAATCACCTGAGAATATAACTGCCCTATTCTCTTTTGATACCACTTTCTGTCCGTCCTCAAAGTATGTATATCCATCATTGTCATTGAAGTATATCACACAAATATGATAGTCTGGTATGTCAGTAAAGTTGCCTTGACTATCTTGGGGACCTGATACATCAACGTGTAATGGTTTCTCTTTTATGTTTGTCGTTCTAGGTGTGGCATTGAACTTAATCCTATGCAATGCAAATGGATTAATTGTAGCAAATATTGGTTTAATTATACCATAAAGATCTGATATTGGTTCAGAGTCTATGTAACAGGCATGAGTAAATTGTGGGCAACCATCGCCTTCCATCACAGAGGTAGGAGAATAGTACCAAGGCATAACCCCACCAAAGATATACTCTTTGATAGGGTTAAAAACCTCAGTAGGTAGGAAGTTATCGTAAACTTCTATGCTCATACACTATCGCTTTTTGCAAGGTTCTGATCTTTGAATACTACTTGAATGTTCTCCATTGTAGTTTTGCCTCCTAGTGAGTGTGGAGTGATATGATCTAGACTTGTGATATCTGGGTCTTTTGCTTCCTCACGACTAATGGGGCGACCAGATAGAGGACAAACTCTGTTCTGTCCTTCCCATAGAGGGATTCTCCAACGTGGATCTGCAAGTCTTACTTCATCTTTGACTACTGCAATACCTGCTTCAACTAACATAGGAATTAAATCCTCACGAATGTGCTCAACTCTGTGCTTTGCCTTGTACCAAGTGTTTGCACCATAGAGATCATAGAACTTAACCCATGTCTCACGATCTTGACCTGTATTGTACTTAGGTGTTTTGTCCTGACACTTCTCGTCATACCACGCCATGTAGACATCAAATAGTCTCTTGTAGTTACTCTTAGCAACTGAACCATTGAGTCTCTCAATCTCAACAAACAACCAATAGAAATCATGTAAGATGTTTCTACCACCAGTTGCAGCAAGGTTCTTCCTCTTTTGAACAGTTTCCCTCATGAAAGGAAGGAAAATGTTATTAAGGAACTTGACAAAATTATCATAGTTCTTTGTTACCTTTGTGTTATTGGTACTTCCAACAACGTAGTCAGCATCAAGAGTAGATGTTGCATAAGGGTCAATCTGACCATACCATGTATAGTAGTTAGACCATGCTGCGAGGTAGGCACAGAATTTGTATCTGATAGAATTAGACTTTGTGATGAAGTCTGCAGCAAGGAACTCTTCCTTGAGTACGTCATTCAAGTCACGAATAGCACGACAATAGATCGAAGTATTGCAGTTACGGAACTCCTCAGTAGTCAAGTCCTCATTGTTGTTCAATTTGATGAACAAATCTTTCCTCTCTTCAGAGGTTAGAGAAGGATACTCAAACCAGTTGAACAAAGCAGAATCAACTGCCTCTACAAGTTTAGCATAGTCTTGACCCAAGTTCAAGAGAACTGACTTTGTGTAGTAGTCATCTTGATCTAAGATAACTGTGGTGTTCTTATAATCTCCAATGATGCCGTCCCACTCTCTAACTGTATAGTTACCAGACTCCAGAGGAACTAGATCATTGTCCCAATCTTCAATGGCATCACATCTGTTACCACCATCAATGTGTAGATACTTATAACCTTGTTCTTGGAAAAAGATAAGTCTCTCTCTATATTCAACATCTAAAGGATCATTGTACACAGCAATCCTTGCGTTCATGGCATAAATTGTCTTTGCAATATTTACCATATGAAATGATGAAAGTTCAGCGTATCCTTGAATAACAGCACTAATATAAGATGACTGTTTGCCTGGAAGATGTCTCCACACTGACTCTCGTTGTACGTCACGATCACGACCTGCTGCTTTCAGAATCTCCTTGAAAGCATGTCCAGTCACCTCATAAAAAGGTTCTTTCTCAAGGCACTTATGTGACTTTAGATTCCTGATCGGAATTTTCTTTGATGATTTAGGCATAATAATGACCAATTGTGACAATCTGGTACTGCGTACCTCATGTCTTTACATATTCACTATAACAGGTCCTCTTTGCCTTGTCAACCCCTAATCCACAAATATGTGAGAACACTTGGGACAACAGTGAACTTCCTTCTCCTTGTACATTTGTTTGTACTCTCTGGGGTTGGAACGTTTAAACATTAACTCATCAATCTTTTTTACTTGTTTTCTCATTTTCGATGATTTGCAACATTTCAAGAGCGCCTTGCACTTTCAAAAATTCTTCTTTCTTGAGTTCAAAAGTTTTACTCAATTCTTGGATTTCTGCTTGAAGGTCTGTCGCCCTCTTTGTCAAATCTTCTTTGTGACTCATAATAATCTTGCACTACATGATATATATCATACCATAATAAATAGATTTGGCAAGATCTACCTAACAATATGAACGAGAATTATTCTTTAGAAGAAGAACAAAAAGAATATGAGATAGAATCTAATCCCGAACTGCAAAGGAATGAGTTAAATCCCTCTGTAGCAACGGTCATGTATTCACATGAGAAGGTCTATAAGACTCTTGCAACTGTTGGAGACTTTGTATGTCATATTTGGTACTATGATGATAACTATGACCCTCAGAGATCCACTGAGGGGTCTAAGAGAATCCATATTGTACCTACTGACAATATTCTAAGGCATGATACTGACAGTGAACTGGTAAACTACTGGTTTAACATTGCCAATGACAAGTGGCCTCAAGGTGTAATCTTTGTCAACCCTATCATAAGGAGAAATGGGGTTAAGTTTGTAAGCAACAGTGACCTTAGAGACTGTGTGAAGTATATGTCAGGTGTTGCTGCACACTATGATGCAAACTCTAGTGACATTGTGGCGATTGATGTTGAAGACGGCAATAAAATGTATGAGATGAGTTATGATGTGTCCGCTTCTAAGATATACTCTGACGTATCAAACAACACCTATGATGACTTCACTTCAGGACCCCTTAGTGGTGGTAGTTTAAGTCTATCATACGATCAATCGTTTGGAAGTGGTCAGATCTCTATGAGTAGTCTTGCTGTTACACTAAGTGGTTCGTCTCCAGAAAATTTCAGTCAGTATTATAGAGGCAACAAAGTTGCAAATATATCTCAAAACAATAGTGTTCCCACTAGTGGCACTTTCTCATTCAGTCAGTTGAGAAACGTAACCACTGGTGTGACTGCTAATGCTAATGGAAATTGGATGCACCTACAAGCAAGATGGGAAGTATTTACTGGTGGAATATGGGAATCCAATTTAAATAAGAGATTGAATGTAACTGGTAGTGTTGGAGGAGCGACTGACAACCCTGCACTGCGATTTAATGGTTCTGGCGCAGGCAAAATTGATGTATCTATTTCGGGTGATGTGAGGGGAGTCTCTGGCACGCCTGGTTTGCAAGGTGTCGCAGGCCTTGGTAAACCTGGCGGAACTGCAAATAAGGCAATGCACGTTGCAAGTCCAATCAGGATGTCTAGTGGTGACCTAAACAGCAGAATCCGTGGCGGTGGCGGCGGAGGCGGCGGTGGCGGTGGTGGAGGTAAAGGTGGTGGCGGAGGTCACGGCGGAGGTAGAAGATGTAGAGGTTGGTTCTGTAATAGTTCCGAAAGAGTATGCCACAATAATGGTGGTCAAGGTGGTGCTGGTGGTAATGGAGGAATTGGTGGAGTAGGTGCTGGATATGTTTGGGCTGGATCTTATTTCGCAGCGCACTCTGGTAGTGCTGGATATGGTGGCCAAGGCGGTTCAGGCGGTAGTTCTAGAGGAGGTGGCCAAGGCGGAAATGGTGGTGGCGGCGGTAGAGGCGGCGGACATGAACAAAATGGCACTGCTGGTAACCAAGGTTCAAAAGGCGATCGAGGCGAAAGAAACGAGGAAAGTTGCGGATATGCCGGCGATGGTAGACGTGGTGGACAAGGCAGTAATGGAGGCGCTGGAGGTGGTAATGCAGGTAAGTGGACAACTAGTGGTAGTGGAGGTATAACTAATATCTAATCTAAACCATAAACTAATTCTAACTTAGTACCATCATGTCCAGCAGTGATAATGGTGGCACCATGTACTGCTTTGGGTTGTTCTTCCCATGAAATTATCTCTTTCTGCCATTCTTCTGACATCCCATACCAATTGGTTGCACTAGTGGAAATGTTAGATACCGATGTTTTATGAGATTGATGTCTCTCCAAATAGACTCCAAAATTATCTTGGGCTGTTGTTCCCTCTGGAGCATCATATGAAAATGTTGTAGATAAAGCATATCCTATCTCTTTAACCAATCCAGTTGAATTGAATTCAATAAGAATTTCAACATCACTGTCACTGTCTATTACGAGTTGGTCAACCAACTTACTCACACCTTCAATATTCTGATATATCTTAGTGTTTGATCTAGTACCATATAATTTTAATAGATCCTCTGATATAGAGGTAGATTCTTTCAACAATCCTATTCTAATAGACTTATCTACTACACTAATATTCGCTGTAGATATTTCATAATCAAACTCATCAGGTTCTAACATCTTCAACACTTCTCTTAAAGATGATGTGTCAGTATTACCTGTGACCTCAGTTGCAAGCTGACATAAGGCATCAATGGTAGGATCAATTAGAGCAGGCGATTCAAATGATAGTATCTCATTTGTCATCACATTATTCTTAAAGTATAAGAACTTATATTTGTTCATATATTTGAACAATACATTGTTACCCAAGCGTCCATCGAAGTACTCATACTGTTCAATACCTGTAGGAATACTGTACTTAAATCCATACTTTGAGACTTCACCCTCAGACTTGATAAGTCCGATAGAATCATGAGCACTAGAGATTATCTCAGGATATATCTCTGACAGTTCTCTTATAGCATCAACATCCGCACTGTTAAACAGATTAGGGTATTTGGATATTGAACTTAAGTGTTCTAAATTAACCATTCTTTTCCTTTTTGGTAACTGAACCAAGTGATAACAGAATATCTTTCACCTTTTGTCACAGGTTTGACCTCGTGTATGAACAAGTGATTACTTGGATATACATGAACAGAGTTGCTTTCAGATATCATATTATGATTACCCCAAAAACAAATATTGCCGCCCTCATAATCATCATTGATAGTATATGATGTGGTTACTGAACCAGCATCAGCATCAACGTCTGTGTGAGGAGATAGATAACCGCCTTCTGGATACTTACATAACCAGTATCCTGAGTATTTATCGTATATTGGGTCTGTTGGTAATGTGCCTTTGTAATCATTGTATATTGCAGGCATCAATCTAATGTGTGCCTTGTGAATCAAATCAAATATCTTTCCATGCTCAGGTTCTATCAACATTTGTGACCTGTAACCTTTCAAGTTATAGTATGAAGTAGGAGGAGGATTGTCTGGTTCAGGCCAATCTAATCCTTTAACGAGTTCGAGCAATCGTCTATGATCGACTGTAGAAAGAACATTCCCATGATGAAAGATATAGTGAAGTAGTCCTTTTGTTTCATTCAGCATTGATATCTACGTTTAACGAGTCTGCAAATATAAATCCCGACAACGATGTTCTAGGCGTATCCTTATACCACCCCTTCTTCATTATTGCACTGTGCCACATGTATGAAGGATATATTATCAACCTATTGAATTTCATGGGAACATGATATTCTTCTTCCCATACATCTTCAATGAGCATTGTATCATTATCTATCATATCAGTTGCTTTATCAGAAAAATCATAGAACCACTCTTTCAAATTCCAATACTCTTCCGTTCTTTTAAATGGTTTATGTATGTTTTCAGTATTAGTTAGACCAGTTGCCTTGTGTTTAAAAAATGAGGTTCCACCTTGTCCATCATTCAAATATAATACTGTTGCATATACTGCTGGGTCAATGTGTGGTTGCACCGATACCCTAGGCACTTGTCTGTCACTAAACATTGAATTGACCTGATATGACACTTTCGCATAATTAGTATCAATATTCTCAAATTCTGTACACTTCTCAATCATATGAAAAATAAGTTTACTCAACTCTGGCAGTTCAATGAATAACCTAGACTGATAGCCTGGGAATACCTCATCGGGTTCACCCCTGCTGTCTAGATCATTATATTGCATAGGCAATTTCTCCACCACCTCACTAATGAAGTCATGGGGATTCTCCAGCACGTCATCAATTATGATTACTGGATGTGATTCTACTCTGGATACTTCATACTTTACTTCATCATTGACTCTGTGAGTCTCGTCATTAACAATGTTCAAATTCATGGTTTATAATTGTAGGTTGTATTCAGCAATCATGGCGAACATCTTACTTTGTATATGTTCTAGGTATGATTTGTTGATTGGCGGTATATCCTCAAATGTATTAAGATAATCGGTGACAGTGTGATGAAGTATTCTTACCTCTTCAATTCCCATCACCGCCTCACAATGCCAATCACCATCATGAAACTCTTCTGGTAACCACTCTTCAGGACTTTCCATATCCACCAGTCTTAAGACTTTCAATTTCATCTTTGAGTTCTTTGATTGCCTCAATCAGTACTGGGACTAACTTCTCATATTTAACAGTTAAGTAATTGTCATTTTCTCGTTTAACAACTGCCTCTGGGAAGACCTTTTCTACCTCTTGTGCAGATACGCCGAGGTGTCTACCTTTTGGTAATCTAAGTTCTCTACCTGTCTCATTAAACTCATATGTAAATCCTCTAAGTTCACATACCTTAGCAACAGCACCTTCAATCTGTTCAAGATTCTGTTTCAATCTCATGTCAGATGCGAAGGCAGTGATGTCTCCACCAACTGATAGGTTATTGCTACTAGCATTGAATGTTAATCCACCATCTGCCTGTAGTGATTGATTACCACTTGAACCACCAAGAATAACATTCTTGCTACCAGATGCACCTCCAATATTAACTTGTGATGCGGAAGCAGCGTTACCAGTGATATTACCACTGATACTACTAGCACTAAGGGCAGAAACCGATAAGGTAGTTCCATCAAATGTAAAGTTAGAACTAGATGTAGTGTTGTTGCTTGAAGTGTTATAAGGAACTCTATTTGCACCAATAGCAATGTTGCTTGCTACTGTTGCAGTATCAGCGTTACCAGCGAATCCACCAGCAGCAGTGAATGTTCCAGTAACCGTTAAGTTATTAATACTAGAAGAACCAGTGATAGTCGCATCAGCACCTGTGATTCCATCAGGGAAGGCACCAGCACCACCTTGGAAGATACCAGTTGCAGTAATGTCCTTGACTTTAGTACTACCATTGGAGTCTCTACCCATGATAGATGCACCACTTGTCCAGTTACTATCAATCATTGATAGTCCATCAAGTAAGTCAGCGTTCAAGTTTACACACTTAATAGTTGATGATGTCTTAATAGGTGGTACGTTTGTTGCAATAGATTCAAACTGGAATGACTTAATTTGTCCAGCAGGACCTGCATCAATACTCATGTTTGAATTACCACCAGCACTCAGAGCGGTAATAATACCAACGTCAGCGGTGATCTTAGGAGCAGCAAGTCCGTCACCACCAGGCGACATATTGATTCTCGCCATTGTCATAGCGAAACCAGTGATACAAGTATAAAGACCAGCGTTAGCAAAGATAGTTAACTGTTCTGACTCTACGCCAGGATTAGGACCATACTTACTACCAATATATCTGGTAAGCATACCATCAGAGTCAACATCATTCGAGAAGTATGCGTCAGGTCCGATTAAGTCATCAGTAAATGTGATGTCTGTAGATGTAAGTTGATCAATGTTTGCAATTTCAATGTCAGCAGAACCAGTGTTAGGAACTATTAAGTTAGTAATTGTGGCGTTAGTGACTGTCTCGTTAGCAATAGTCGCACTGTTTGTTACTTCTAAGTTAGTAGTAATACCTGTGAATACTCTGTTCTCATTGACATATTGTGTGCCCACATGAGATAGAGTTGTAATACCAATGTCAGCATACAATCCGTTAGTAACTACACCAACTGTGACGTTCAGATCAGTAATAATACCAGCAGTTGCATACAAATCTTTCTTAACCGAAAGTGTATCAATACCAGCGTTGATAGCATTAACAAATGTACCATTGAATGTACCACCTTCACACTCTAAGTTACCAACCTCAAGTGTGCCTGTGATTGTACTTACACCTGAGAATGTGGACTTATAAGGTCCCTCAATGTGAATTGCAGATGCAGGCTTGAAGGTTACATAAGTACCAACAAATTCTGCATTGTAAAGTCTAGATGTACCAGCCTCATGTACCTGTGTATAGAAACCATGTTGTTCCCAAGGGATTCCGTCATAAGAAATACCACCTGTAGTGTTATATCCCCAGAAGTTTGCGTTCTTCTTGATGACCAATGTGTCATAAGACACACCAGCAAATGACTGGTTAGCAGCGAAGGTAACGATACCTGACACAAACAAGTCTTTGATCTTGGCAACACCATTGACCTCAAATGAATCCTTGAAGTTAAATATACCAACACCAGACTGTCCAATACCAATCTGATCAAACCTATAGAATGATCTGTCTCTCTCCTGTGAAACTGCACCAAATCTTCTCCACTCACCCTCTGCAAAGATATGACCTAAGTATCCACCAGCGTTAGGAACACCAACGAATGAAATATCACCTGATCTTGCAGCAGTTAATGGTGTAGAGATACCAACTGTGAACACTTTACCCTGTGGGGCATCTCCTCTAAGAGATAGGTTTACAGTCTCAATACCATCTGCGGAAGTGTTGGTAAGTTTCTCTGTCATGTTGACAGGACCATAGAACTGTGATGTCCTATTGTTATTGTCTCCACCCTCAACTGTGAGTGATTCTCTAATCAATACTTCATCAAATACACCTGATGCTCTCTTGATTGTCTCTGCTTCAGCATCGTCACCAACATAGGTGAACACTGGCGCTTCAAGAACTTCCTCTTCACCTGTAATAGATGATAACTTCTTATATCCTGTGAAGAAGTCTCCAGAGTCGTTCATACCAGTATAAACAACTGTACCACCGTCTAGTTCTTTCTTCTGAGCAGATAATGTCTCTTGATCTGAAAGAACTCTATCCTGTTTCTGTGGTAATGATGTTGAGTAGTTTCCTGATCCGTAACCAAGATATTCAAACGTATGACCAGATGCACGAAGAATCGAAGGTCTACGAAGTTCCATAGCGAGAACCTTGATCTTCTTGATCGTAGTTCCTGTTATGGCAGATGATGCCAGTGTACCAAACTGACCTCTAAGAATATTATTAATGTTGTCAGAGGTGAATCTTACGACTTCACCATTGATCATACAGTAGTCTCCTCTTCTGAATCCTTCAGTAGATGAGAGTGTGATGGTAGTATCAGTAGATGTCAGTGGGGCATTGATTGTGGTAGAAATACCTGTATAGAAGTATGAAGATCTACCAGCAAGATTATTCTCACCAGCACTCAATGACTTACCGTTTGCAGATATACCAGTACCAAACAGTCTGTTGGAAACTAGTGAGTATGATGTATCAATACCAGCAGTGATGATACCAACGTTGAAAGTAATACTTCTAAGTGGTAAACCATCCTCTACACCTTGAACAACTAACTTCCTATCATCAAATAGTGGGTTTCCAGTTCCTTGAATAACAAATGCGTTACCAGCCACAAGTGCGTGGTTGTCATCTGTTCTGAGTGTTGAAATTCCTGTCTCTTTAGAGACATCAATATAAGTAACACCAACACCAATGTTTGCTAAGTGATATGTTGGAACTCTTCTATCGTCTCTATCTGTGAAGTATGGGTCAAGATTTCTCGAAGTTCCAATCTCAACAGAAATAGACTTGGATGAAGGAACATCAACAATTTTAAATGTACCGTTTAACTTAGGATCTTCAAAACCAGAGAGGTTCAATCCATCTCCTATATTTGTGAAGATAGATGTAACTGACACCACACCAGCGACACTAGGAGCGCCAGCAGGGAATGAAGATACAGTCATGGTATTACCGATACCATATCCACAACCACCATCTAATAGTGATGCACCAGTAATAGTACCAGCAGCTGAGACTGTGATTTTAGCAGAAGCATTTCTACCAATCAGAGCAGAGTTCTCAAGGTCTGCAGCGTAGATTACAGTTGAAATACCTGATCCATTGTTGTATCCAGCGCCAGGATTAACAACACTCAAACCCTTAACAGAGTTGAAGTTATGTTCAACTTCGGTGAATAGAGTAACAGTTGTATTACCTGTACCAGTAATTATCGCGCCAGTAGCAGCAAAACCTACCTGTTGCCCCTGCATGAAGTACCCAAGAGACTCTTTGGTGATAGATCTCTTCTTATCACTAGTGATAACTTCACCAATAACTGCGGCACTAGCATGAGTGATAGTGGGTTCTGGATCAGACTCGTAGTTGTCTCTATCTTGTTGTGGATATAGATTTCTTACGTCTTGTTGGAAAGACTTAGTAGATACACCAAATCCAAGATCCTTATCAAGTGGAATAGATGCACAAACCATAGTGATGTTGTACACACCGTCTTGTCCAGATGTGCCAGGTACATGAGGTTTGTTCTCTTGTACTCTGTAAACTGTGAAACTATCAACTGCCTTTGATCTTTGAACTGTAGGTAGCGATTCAATCTGTTGTTGAGTAGTTCTCTGGTTTACCTGATTAAGGAACAGGCCTGGATCTGTACTGATACCAGTGACAGTGAACTTCTTAGTTGAAATAACATTATCAACACCAAACTCACCATTATATCCTAACTTGAATGTTCCTAGACTATTGTTGACACTATCAATGTTCCTGATAGTAACAGTGTCTCCTTTCTGTAGTCTATGTGGTTCTTCAGTTGTAAATGAAATAGTCTGAGCATTATAAGTTGCCGTCTTAACAATTTTGACGTTCTTAAGTTGAGTTGGATTACTTAAGTCTGCACTCAAGAATGATGCACTACTTACACCAACTGTCTTAGACTCTTGTAGAATGAAACCAGGCTTAGGAGCACGAGCATTGATATGTTCTTTTGGAATAACATATCTAATTCTATAGAGTCTGTCGAGTAGAGATCTATTATCAACTCTTCTCTTGAGGAATGTAGTTCCTGTTTCCTCTCCAATCACACCAACACCGATAGTATTGATAGCAGAGAAGATAGTATTATCAGCAGTGCTTGAAGAACCAGTTAGATACCAACCACCAACTGTGTTAGGAATACTATTAATGGTATAAGTACTCTCATCAAACTGCATTGGGTGGCCTGGATCGCCAGGATTCTTGTCCGATACAGTAGATCTTATTCTTAACTTACCACCACCATTAGAAATACCAGTAATAGGTCGTCTAGAAGCAGCATCGTTAAATGTAGATGCTAACTGAATTCTGTCTGCAGCGAGTGTACCACCAGAGATTGCAAAGTAAATCTTATCATTGAAGATACCACTTGGAGTTTCACCAGTATTACTGAATACTCTGACTTTCTCACCATTTACAAGTTGATGAGCGGTCTTGAACTGGAATACGTTAGAAATAATGGCGTTGACACCAGAGTTTCTAATAACCTCATACTCTTTGAATCCAGAAGTTCCGATACCACTAGGAACTTGCATAAAGACAGGAGACTGATAAGTCTCTTGTACTGCCTGTCCAGATAGAGTATTAACTAAACTTAGGAATAGTGTATCGTTATTTCTTGCACCAACTTTGAATGAATCAATCTCTGCTGGAGGAACAATCTCTTGGTTGTTATAACCAAACAGATAGAATCTATCAGTTACACCAACACCAATGGTTTTTCTAGTATCAATGGTCAACCAAGATACAGTAGAGTCCTCTCTTGTAATCTCTCTTGGTGGAATGACGTGAGTGATATAACCAACATCATCTCTGTCGAATGAGTCTGGACGGAAACCTGTAGACTCAAGAGCAGTTTGTCCAAAGTTGGAGTTAGAGTTGGTAATTGATGCGTCACCGCCTCGTTCTGCATGGAAGTGACGAGCATACGCAATAGCGAACACAGAAACCAACTGAATAACAGAGTTATTCCTAGTCCTCATGTGAGAGGTTTCAAAATTTGGTTTGTATATCGCCCTTGAGTTAGAGTGTAGTGGTTTATCTGACTCTGATACTGTAGTAGTATCGTTGAATATTGCAGTTGTAGGGTTGTAAAGTATGAAAGCGTTGTCGTCTTTCTGAATTGAGATACCAGTGAACTGAGCACAAACCATAGATTTGAAACCAGTTGCCTTGTCACCATCACAATCCAATCCGTTCATACCGAACACTGATCGGAGTGATACGTTAAAGATGTATGGAGAAGCAGATCCAACAGTATCAGACTCAACTACAATACTAGAGTTCTGAATTTCTTGTGCAGTTGGTAGTGCATTACTAGGAACATTTGGTGTCTGAACTGTGAACTGAGTACTACTTGAAACTTCATCTACAAGGAACGAACCATTGTAGGAGTTGATTGCAGTTGTAATACCAGCAATTAAAACAGGAGTATCTTTAAATAGTCCATGTGCCTTGTTAGTCTCAATGGTCAGAGTTGCCGTTGGTGTATTACCATCACCCGCTCTGATAGATGTAACACCAACTGGATCTGCTTGTAAATCACCAACAATTCTAAATTCATCAACACTTGGTTCAAAATCATCAAATGTAGGATAGTTTCCAACTGGTCTACCAGATGAGTCTCCGTATGCCTTTGCAACCTTGAAGTAGAACATATCAAGGTCTGTCAATGTACTATCTGTACCATCGATCAAGACGTTGTTTACACCATCAGCATAAGTAAATGTTGCTAACTTGTGGTGTGAATATGAAGGAGTTTTTCTGTTACTATCATAGTCATAGTATGCAGTCTTGGTGATATCTGCATCAAAAATAGTGAATGCCGTAAAGTAACAAGTACCAGTAACTCTAAGAACACCACCATATTCCATATCATCATTCAGAGGATCTGGAACATAAAGAGGTCTAAGTTTGGTTTTACGAAGATCCAAACCAATGATAGATGTACCACGAGGCATGATAGCACCACCTTCGGTACTATTATACTTGTACAGTTCGTTATTAGGATCTAAAACATCAAAGTTTGTTTCAGTTGTAAACTGTTCTAATGAAGTTACTTCATATCCAGCGTTCTTTCTGCACTTAAATTCTGCGTTGCCACCATTATTTGTGACAGTAAATCCAGGCCTGTTATCAATGTAGTGTACGCCAGGATATGCTAAGATAGTTGTTCTGTCTATCTTATCGTTATTTTTACCAACCTGATATGAAAATCTTGCAGCCTCAATCAGTGCCCTCTGAATCGTCTTGAAGGGTCTTGTCTGAGAGTTACCTCGGTTTTCAATACTATCAGTAGCGTCAAAGTCACTTGGGTTTACATAGAGTATATTACCCTCAGCGTTCTTTAGAAAGTTTTCTAATCTTGATAGAGGCATCGCACCAACAACCTATAAAATTTCTTCTAACCTATTTAGACAGGATCAAATGACTATCTATAAAAATATGGCCTGTGTTATCCTATCTACGTCAGTAAATTTACCCGTATTCATGATTGGAGATTGTAATATGTCAGCAGGAATGATTATTGCCCTATTAAATTTCATACCAAAAGTAAACTCCCTACCCCAAGTAAATTTAGAGTCATAAACATCTTTAATAATATCAAAATGTTTTTTAGTGGCATACATTGCCTTCATATCTTCAACTACTGAAGTCCTTCCAGCAAAATTCCATAGGTTTGTTCCACCAAAACATTCTTCCTCATGGTTTAAATATATCTCTATCTTAAATTGGAAAGGCGATGGGTTATGTTCATACCATAGTTGAAAAGGTATGAGTCGATCTGGTTGATCTGTCATTGTCTTTTCATTTAGATACTCTACAAGAAACCACATGTATGACATATTTTCGTCAATCGTTGGTCTATCGCATGTTCTGCCCCAATGTTCATCGTCATGACATATCTGTTTGATCACATGTTCTATATTTTTCCTTAGTTCATCTGTTTGATATGCAGCTCTTTCTATTCCATTAGGGTGATTACTAAATGGAATATCTTTTTTTCTATCCAACTTTAAAGCTAATCTTCTAACTTCCTCTGGATTTTCATAAAAATTATCTATGACCATAGCACTCCTACCATCTATGCCTATGTCTGTGATGGCAGTAGCTTCTAAATTTTCACTTAATTCAAACATCTTTGTTCTTTTCTTCCACTAAATGTTCAACTTCTGAGGCAACCTTACCCATTACCTCTCTTACATCAGTTCCTGATCCAGAGGTATAATAGTAATCTGTTCCTTTCGGAGCATAATGTCTGGTGTGGAGTGTCCAATGCCACTGTTCAATATTTTTTGAATACCAGAATTGTAATCTCATGAGTGTTTTAATTTATATAGGAGGGGGCAGAGCCCCCACAGTCACTTGGTTAACAAGGAGTGACTAATCCCCGATTGCCCCTTAAGCAGCGACGAGTTCGTCAGTGCGGGCAAATTCTCTTGTAAGAATACGAGAGAACGCTACGATGTTATTCGCAGCAGTGTCAGATGTTTTTGCATCTATGGTTTGCTCTCCGAGCAGGTTTTCAGTCATGTTCCGTATACCCTGTCGAGACCATGGCATCCCCTTGAATGGAGATGAGGGGAATCGAACCCCTGTCCAGAATGTCGATTACACCACCTACATGTCTTTTTGAGTCATACATCAGGACTATACAATCCATTGTATCCAAGAATATCTGGTTCCTTTTGTTACTGGCATTACTTCATGTGGAAACAAATACAGTGCTGGAAATACTAACACACTTCCCTTCTTTATATTGACAGTGTGTTCCTTCCAAAACCTAAACTCACCTCCTTCAAAATCGTCATTCAACACACCTACCACACTAGTAACAGGTATGCCTCTAAATTGTCCTTCAAAGAAATCTCGGATATGATCGTAGTGTGGACTAAGATAATCGCCAACATCATACTTATTGAATTTTATGCCTGAGCAAGCTTCCCAAAATGAACCGCCAGTTTGATTATCCTCAACGTCATAATAATTATATTTTTCGTGGAAGGCATTAAACAACTCATCATTTATATGTGGTTGTATTATATTTACCGCCTCTGGGGCAGTTACGGTTGATTTCATATTTGATTCTTTATCAATATCAACCTGTTCAAAGTCCTGATACCAAGAAAATTCACCCCATTCACGAGAATCTAAAAGAGATACTATCTGATCACATTCCTGATCAGATAGCAAATCATACTCAAATATGTGGTCTTTAAGATTCGGATACTTCAACATCTTTCATAGTAGGTTTCTGTTTCAAAACCTCATTGCCAGTTTGTTTGGAGATAAATGCAGAGAGTTCTGGAGTTTCCTCCCACTCCCAGACTTGATTATTCTGTGGGTTTTTCTTTTGAATCGTGAGTGTGCGTTTTGCCAATTTCAACCTCTCTAGATAAAACTTCGATTTCATTTTCAAGGCCAATGATCCGAAGTTCTGCATCATTGGCCGATCTTTCTAGAGCCCGTACAGCAGTAGAGAGTCTTGCGATCTCTGCTCCAAAGGCATCAATATTTTGTAGAAGTAAGTTGTTTCCAAATGTCTGAGGATTCCCCTTCTCCGCATAGGCAGTGTCCTGTACTTCCTCGCATCTCTTGAGATAATCCTCTTTTGACATTCTATTGTTGTCAGTCATGAGTATTCCATGTAAATGTTTCCAGATATTGTAGTTCCCTCATTGCCGGAATTAACCATGTGCATGAGGAATGATGGGAATATGATGATACTCCCAGGCTCCAGAATAGGTTTATAGTCTAACGGAAACTGGGGCAAAGTGCAACCAAAATGGTTCTGAATGTTATGAATCGAAGGATTAAAAAATGCAGTTCTTGATGTCACGTCAACATATATCACATAACTCCATTGACTTTTAGGATGTATGTGAGCATCTTGATAATCATGTTTCTTATAAACATTTCTCCATATATGTCCAAACCTTGCGTTCTTTCCCATCAGTTCTGCTGGATAGAGATTTCTCTCTATTATACCAGACAAATAAACCCAAATTTCCTGTGGAATTTCTTCTTGTTTCTGTGACGAGAAAGTAGATGAAACTCCAGAATCCCAAGTAGGTTCTAAGGGAGAGAGGGGAATACAATCAAATTTAGTTACATCAACCTGATCTTCAAAGACAGGTATTCCAAAAAGTTGTTTCATTAATGCAAATCATCTAATTTCTGTAAATCGCTTTGTTCTAATACTTTTTCATAACCGTTTACGGCGGCATCTATAATTGCATTTCTCATATCATCATTTTCCCTCTCTTCTAATCGTTTCTTGATACTATCAAAGTAAATTGAAGTTTCGGAAGGTAATCCCTGTTGCCCTGGCAATTTACCCTCGTAACTACCTGTGGATTTGACATCTATTATCTCAGGTGGCAATGGTTTGGGTGCTTCTATCCGTTTATATGTAAATCCATCACCCTCATGTAATTCCAGAGTGGTAATGGCATATTGTTCGTGACTACAATCACAATACTTCTGTCCTATACTATCATAAACAGTCCAGAATGGGTAAAAATGATCAGGAATCATAATTCATATCCAAACTCTGCCCAGTCAAAATCTTCTATTGACAATGCGTTTTCTTCTTGTGTTTTTTGTCTGGAATTAGTGTATCCTAATGCCTGCATATAACCCCAAGCCCTAGTTTCATCTTCATCCCTCAAATACCTCATAGCTTTAGCTCCATTTATATAGTAGTTTATTTTGGGTACGTTTTTGTTGATCAATTCATTCATTTCTTGTGTCTTGACCACGATTGCGTTATCGTAAGTTCCACAATCGCCTGGTATAGATAGGCCTGGAGGAACGTTAGCATATCCGATAGTGCTACTACCAGCATCAGTTCCACCCACACCAATCATAATTCTCTGTCCTTCTGTCGCATAGAATGAATCTGAAGTTCCGTCTCCGTCATCTGTACTGAAGGTAGGCCAATTAAAATTACCAACATAATATCCAGCTCTACCATTACCAACAAGAGGTTCATCTTCTTGTCTAACTTGTCTCCATTGTGAAGTGGTATTAGGATCACCATTATTAATCAAATCTAATTGGTGTCCTTTTCCTATATTTACATTTTGAGCGATACCAATCTCAACTGGGTCGATTGGATTCTTTGTTGATTCAAACTCGATATCTGATGTATTGCCTGGTCTTACAACTATTACCGAACTGTTTATACCAGCTTGAGAAGGCGGTTGACTCAAGTGTGCAAAATAATAATCAGATACAATACCGATATAGAATGAAGTTCCTATATCTTTGTTAACTGTTATACTGACGGCATTATTCAATTCAAACACATTGAGAATCATTTCTGCAGCGGATGTAATACCTGTATTATCAACGTATGTTATAATACCTACAGCAGTTGAAATACCTGTGATACTGGTTCCAGCTGAAACCATCCCTCCTCCACTTTTGCCTGTATCACCAAATACAAAATCTCCTACACTAAAAGCGGTGAAGATACCAGTCTTATTATCGGCATAAATTTTGTTATCACCAGATGTACAGAATCCAGATAAAGGATAAACCTCAGCGGGGTATGGTGTTAGTCCAAATCCAAGAACACTTGTAGCATTACCTGATGGAAATAAGGTTGGATTTATAAGAGCATCAGTAATAAGATCTCCTGTTTTTATACCAACCCTCCCTGTAGTAAACCCAGTAAGAGTTTCGGCATCATCGTCAAATATAATAAGAGCAGCACTACCAACATTAACGTCAACACGATTGATATTTTCAACAACATTAGCACCATACTCCATATTTCTTGGGTACTTGTAATACTTTGCTCCGTAGTATCCCAAGAACTGATATGTGGAAGCGTCTTTTTTACACTCCCATACCGTTACCTCTTCATCATCGTCATAACCATATCTACTGAAACTACTGTCCTCTACTTGAACCCATGCCAAATCACTCCTACATCCATGAGAGATTCTCTCCAGATATGCAGTTTGAACAGCCGTTATTGCTGTGTTGATGGGATCAATGAGTGGAGGCAGTTTACCATCCATTTTATTGACTATTTCATCATACTCATCAATGAGTGCATCAGTTAATGCTAACTGTTCTGCAATGGAATCTTCTTCCTTCCTTTGTATGACAGTTTGCGCTCTGAGTCTTTTTGCAATTTCCTTTGGATTAGCAGCCATTAGGTTTCTCTATCCTCATATTCTGTAACTAGTCTTGAAACATCTTTACGTTCAGCATAGACTACATAACTGCAACGTATATTGTGAGTTTTGAAACTATGGGGGTTTACTATTATGTTTAATTTACTTCCCTTAGAAACAGTATAACACAAATCTTGGTAAACTCCAATAGGAGTTAAATGAACTGTTATGGATTCATCATCTACAAGATCTTTCCAATAGTATGGCAGTTCAATCACATTATCACCTTTCAATACTCCTCTGAAATACACACCTATCTCTGGTCCTTCTAGACATGAATACCTCAGTCTATGTGGGGACTCTTTACTTGGATGTGGTATATCAAAGAACTTAAATGGAGCAGAAACTGATGCAAAGGTGCCGTTTGCAGCAATAATTGATGGGCAAGTTATGTTTCCTCCAACTGCAAGTAAACCAGCTATTGTACAGAATCCAGCAATATTTACGTTTCCATTCTTCTGTGTTATGGCGTTACCAATACCCAGTGCATTTTTAATATCAATACCATTCTTAAGACTCAGTGCGTTCTTGATTGTAGTTCCAAGTTTTGTAGTAAGACCAGTGAATGTACTGACTGCAAACACATTATGAACACCGAATATATTTGTAATACCATGAACTTGCAATGATACAGGTGCTGGAAAACTCATGGGAGGTCCAATCATGACTGTTGCCATTGGAACACCAATGTTAGGAACTAATCCAAAGTAGCAGGGACCATTAGACACCAAAGTGCCAGGAAATACCTTTGGTATGCCTGGTAAAAATGAGGTATCCAGTGCTCCGATGACAACTTTGTCACCGAACATTCCTATCGAAGCCGTTTGTGCCATTATAAAAAGTCCTTAAATCTATCAAAGGCACCGATCAAAGCGCCAAGAAATCCACCCTGTATCTTATCCGTCTGTGTACCCAAATCAACTGATGATCCACCAGATACCTCAACGAAGTTACCACCAAGAGAAAGATTCTTAGTACCAAGAACATTTGTATTACTGGCATCTATATTCAAAATAGGAGACTTTCCTAAGTAGATTTGATCAGCAGCATTCATTGTAAGTTCTGATCTAGCATTTAGTCTTATATTGTTTCCTTGTAATATTATATCACCATCTTGAGCATCTATCAGAATGTGTCCGTATGCGGCACAAATAACTTTACTGGGTTCATTCTCCTTTCCTCTTATACCTACAGTTTCGTATGAACACCCATTTACTACTAACTTCTGAAGTCCACTCTTATACCAAGCGATACCTTGTTTTTCATCAGTGATTAGAGAGTAATCTGTATATTCTCCCTGCAAATCTCCATCAGTAATCTTTACACCAGAAGTTTCACGAAATCCTATATTATTTTTGAACCACTCCTGTGACTCTTTCTTTTGTACGTCTGGTTTAGTTGCCATCAGTATCCGCCTCCGTAACCGCCTGATCCACCTGATCCGCCAGACCCGCCACCACCAGAAGGAGGACTACTAGGTGGAGGAGTGCTTGGAGGTGTAGTTCCCCCAGTTTGTTCTTGAGGCTGCGTAGTTTCTTGTGGGGTATTTGTATTAATAGATGGTGTAGAACTATCAGTAGTGTCGGCAGAGGCATTTGTCTGTTCCGTTGTAGTAAAGAGAAAAGTTGTACTTACAGTTGGAGTGGTAGTGGTTGTAGTAGTGGTGCTCGATTGAGGGGTGTAGATTATAACTGGTTGTTGGCCAAGACTTTCATTCTTAGTATTATATATTGTGGCATGTGGTGAGGATACATGAGTAGGTCCTACCATCTTCTTACCTGTTGATGGATGAACATGGAAGTCGCCATAATATGGGTTACCATTGACCCAGCCAACCTGTGTTGTACGTTGACTGTAGACACAATCAACTACCTTAACAAACAGAGTTCCACCTCTTCTTGCCTCATCAGTTGATACAATTCCACCTCTACCAATAATACCACCATCTCTACTTGGTTTCTCTCCAATATCAGAAACATAGTCAGGACTATATGACATGATTGGATACAATCTGGCACCAATTCCTGTTCTAGTATCTATCGATACTGAAGGAATAGATTTATGTTTATCTTGACAATTGATGTTATTGATTCCAGCGATAGAACCTGCTGGAGTAACAATTAAATCGAAAGAACAATCTCCCACTCTACCTTTATCTCCAGAAGTATATCCAATTCCAGGCCTGTAAGGAACAAGATCCGTTACAATACCAACTGCCTCACTACCAATACCAGAAACACCTCTGGTTGTAAAATTATAGGTATCAGTTCTTCCCATACCAGCAAACTGATTTTCATATAGATCTAAGAATGAACCCTCAGACATAGAAATATAGTATTCTGTGTTAAATTTTAGGTCATTCTTTGGATCTATCTTAATAATCCTATCGGATAGGAATGATATTTTATTATTCTTCACATTGATTCTTTCATGCACAACATTAGTGCCCGATTCTGTAATGGTAACATCTCCATTACCTTTTACTATTGGTTCATTAAATGTAATTGAAAGAGAAGTAGAAGTTTGAACACCTACTGCATCATCAGCGGGTGTAGTAAATGTAATGAAGGGATTTTCATCATCATCGTCTTCAGTAACAGGATACTTTGGAGGAACTACATTAGTTGAAGGACAATATCCCTCTCCAGGCGCCAACATAAAGATGTCAACAATAGATCCATTTTCATCTATGATTGCTTCAGCGTGAGCACCGCCGCCATGTCTAGTCTTGTCTATAATTGCAATTCTTGGAGTTCCAGTATAATTTAAGCCTGGTTCCAAGATCTCTAAAGTAAGAATACTTCCATTTACAGATGAGACTATAGGCATAAGAACAGCAGTTTTTGTTCCATCTCCCCTAACTTCTATCTTCGGTGGGATACATTCACTCCATGTAAATCCTGGCGGTACTGAATTACCAAGATCATCTTGTGTTTGTGGGTTCTGTACCCTAGCATTACAATCAAAGAAGTCTGGTAAACCTCCACCTAGCATACTGAGAAGTGAGAATTTAGCTCTTGCATCATAAACTCCATCACCAGTAGTATCTGCCGCTCCAACAAAATTATCATATTGTTCCAATATTTTCATGTTGTCAAGAACTTTTCCAAATGATAAGTCTGGTTTAGATGTGATTCCTAAACCCTGAGACCAATCATCATATTCTTTACAGGATAATTTAGCACAAGCAAAGAATCCTAAGAGCATATTAACATAACTACTGACCTTTGATAACAAACTACCAACACTACCTAAAGCGCCAGTCAACCAATCTAATCCGTCTAGTATTGGTTTTAATGCTTTTGTTAGTTTATCGTAGATCTCTCCCAAAATATTTCCGACCATCTGCTCTACAGCACAGACAGATGGATTTAATACCTTACCAATCATGTCTTTCAAAAGACCAGTCACTAGATCAAATAGGCCTGGAAGTTGATCTCCAAAGATACAGAATAAAATATCAAGAATTTTCTGTAGGGCTTTGAGGATAGGAGATTTTTGTGGTTCTGGTATAATTAGTGCTTGTACATTTCGGAATACCTTCGTTATCAACCCAATAACTTTATCTCTAATAACATTGAGTATCTTTTTAACCGCAGCAGATATTAACTTAGAAGCCTTTCTAACTAACTTATTAACATCTGCAAGCAGATTTTGAGCAGTGTCAATGTAAGCACCAGCATAGGCAGTAAGAGAGTTTACTGTAGTTAGAAAACTACCAATCGTATGTGCAATATCACCTAAAGGACCCTGTTCACACCCATTGTCCATACTATGAGGACCTAGTTGGGTATTAGAAAATTCTACCTCTGACTTTCTATCATTAGATATCCCCTCCTTTCCACTTTCCAATTCGCCAGGTGAGTTTTTCTTTTCCTCACCAGCTTTATTTTTTGCATTTTCTTGTAATTGATTCTTTCCTTCTGCTACAGCAGCTGGATTTAATTCTTTGTTTTCGGAATTGGGAAGAGTGGTCATCCCATCGATACCAGCCTTCCTACCAGTTGCCACAGCGAAAGCATTAGCTTCAGATTCAGCACCATCTCTAAGAAAGTTTGAAGGACCTGATTTGTCGTTGATTGATCTAGCTAAAGCACCAAAAATTACTGGTTGTTGTGCTTCCTCGCCATCCAAGAAGAAACCAAAAACAGTTTCTCCACCAACCATCTTTGACTTTTCTCCCAAACAGGCCTGTCCAGCACCAGAGGTAGGATCTACCATGACATGTGCCCAAGGTAAATCTTTTTCACCCATTATGGATTCGTCAAATGGGTGATAACCTATTATTCTTACTTTACATCTAAACGCCCAACCAGATTTAACATCAGTAGATTGATCGCGCCAATGTTCTGGATCGGCTACTCTACCAATCCACCATATGAATCCATCTCTTCCAACAAAGTTGGTCTGTGCAAGGGCGCTTTCTAACATCAATCATTAATCGTCATAGACGAGACATTCTGGTTCTGAGGGGTTTTGATCACAATATAGTTCGAGAGCAGTAGGATCGTGATGATCTCCTTCCTCAATTTCTTTTTTGTGATGATCGACATAATCTTCCAACTCGTGAAGTTCTCCTTCGATATGCCTACGAGTTTGAGGACTTGTTGTGGGATCTTCTAAGATCTCCTTATCTTTTTGAATGTGTTTCTCTAAACTTTCCATTTTACTCCTTATTGGATGCCATATGAATCTCTAATGAGATTTAGTGAGGTGACATTTTTTCCCTCAGCAATTTCAAAGTGATGTCGTAAACTACGGATAACAAAGAATCCACTTTGTTCTGAGTCTGATGTCTTCTGACCTGAAGGTCCATCATATGTGGGACCTACTTCTGGAATCTCTACTCTCAAAATACCACCGATTCTTAACATAGGATTACAAGGTACAGTTATATTTAGGGACTGTTGGAAAAGCATTGCATATCTAGTAAAAGATTTAGCCATGTCAGCGGAGTCTCTACCCTGTCCTTCCACATCTTCATCGGATTCCTCAAGGTTTTTATTCCACATTCCTCTGTCTCCTATTCTTACAAGAACTCTTGATGCTAATTTGGTGATATCTCCCTGTGGGATTGGTATTGTACCGCCAGCAGTCTTCAAATTGTTAGCCTCTACATTATCCTCTAAATTGTATTTCACAACATCTAACTTCCAGTCTAATGGATCATACACATATGTCAAGTTACTGTACAGTCCAACCCTTAAGTTCTTCTGCACATCTGTAGTTTTGTTTGTAAAAAGGTGAAGAATCTTAAACTCACTTTCTGGATCGTTTGCAGTGATTAGAGTTGAGTAAGTATATGTTGGAATACCATAGTTACTAAGTAATGCCTCACTGTTATCTGCTTGATAATCTACTTGAGTAGCATCCACCATTCTATCTACTGACTTGAACTTGTATCCATCATAATCTTCATAGAAAAAGAATCCAGAGGTTCCCTTTCCTTCCGCTGATACTCCTTCTCCACTTTTTCCTGACACTGGGGATGTTGATGGAACTGCTTTAGGACATAACCATTGTAGAGTATAAAATGGTTTTCTCATATTACCAATGAAACCATAGTTAGTAAGACTCTTCTCAACGCTCATCCTATCTGGATCAATTTTTAAAACCTCTGTTAGTATGTTTTTAACATGTTCACTTATTGGTCCTCTTTCATATCTTTTCATGACTCTAGCAGTCTCATTTGAGAGATTAGTTAGAGTACAACACTTAAGAGTAAATGTTTCTTGTCCTTCAACTTGATTAATTTTTTCAATGGCAGAAACATACAGAGGATTTCCATTGTCCTCAGTAAACTCAACATCACCGTATGCAGTTCCTATAACAAGATCAATCCTCTCATATCCTCTTATAGGTATTTTACTTAAGAGAGCAGAAGTATCAGATACTAACAACCTTACTGATATTGCTGGAGATAAGAGATCCTCAAAATAGTCAAATTGCACAACACTATTCTTAATATCAAGGGAATCTACAGAGTCTTGTTTCCCTGAGTCACTAGAACCACCCCTTTTGAAAGTAATATTATTCTCAGGGGTTATTTTAACTTGTTTGAATTCAGTTTTTTGTAAAGATACAGACATCAGGTTAAAGCTAAACTATTGAGTTGAATTTGAGTAAATAATGATCCATGATCAGCTACTGGAATTATTTGTGGGGATCCACTATCACCCGATCCTGTCACAATGGGTTGTTGACTTGTATTTACAGGGGTAGGAGTAAGTGCAATAATTTGTGAAGATGATTTAGATGGATCATCATAAGGCATATATCCCGTTGGAACGAATTGAGCAATTTGATTAGGCTTATTCGGAGTGAGAGATGACTGATCTCCCATAGGATCAGTGCCAGGAGAAACTTGTTTTAGTGATCCTGTTTTTGATCCTGAACCAAAGAAGAAGTTTCCGCCCTTTCCTCTATTAAAATCTCCAGAACCAGACCTATATCCCCTAAAGGATACCATAGATCCAATATCACTAACAGATGTTTGAGATAATGATCCACCAGTTTGAAAGTCTTTTAATACTTTTAAAGCGTCAGATGAAGAACCGCCACCAAATAGTTTTTGTAGTGCATTTAGACCGTCTGGTTGAGAAGCAATCTCAAGTAGTCTTTTCTTTCTCTCCTGTGGATTATTACCTAATGCCGATGAAATAGGACCATACTTTGCTGCTGCAGCACTATCCGCACTAACACCATAAATTGCAGAGGATAGTGGCGAGAATTGTTCCCTGCCCGTAATTTGATCTCCTAAGCTGGTGCCATATGCTCTGAAAGAACCACCTGCTTGTGCATCAGCAGCTCTATTAAGCATTACTTGGAACGCATCTGCTTGGTTTTGATTGCCAGATGCTTCCATAGTTGATAGAAATGCAGCAAGATTTTGCTCTCCTGTACCACCACCACCGCCAAGACTTAACATAGTAGATTGTGATGAAACACTACTAGGATTGGCATCTGACATCATCTCGTTAAGTACAGTAAGAGGTTCATCTTGAAGTCTTTTCTTCAACTTTTCTAGTTCAGTCTTAGTTCTAAGGTATTTTTTCGTAGCTTCTTCATCAGCCGCTAGAGCACCAGCATCTGTATATGCCTTTTCATTTTTTGCAATCTGAGCATCAACTGATTCAGTAATTTCTCGGATCTGACTTTTTTGATCTTTTGAATTGTCTTTAGGTCCTAGACCTAGTTTTTGTCTTCCTTTTTCCGAAAGTACATTCGGAATATTTATTCCAAAACCAAGAGAAAATACACCATCATCAATTTTACCACCAGTAAATTTTCTAATGTTTGCCTTTGTTTGATCTATACGTTCGGATAAGGTTGGACCTTTATCCACCACACCAAAAGCACCAACTTTAGCAAGGAACACAAATCTATCCATCAATTCCACAAACTGATCTGAATTTTTTTTATCGATACCTCCATCCACAGATGATAATCTATCGTTCATCCTTTCTAGGGTAGTAGCATCTGAATCTACTTCTGACTTAGGAATTTCTTCTGGGTCTTTCTGGGATACTGCTTTAAGATCTTTCTTCCTGTCTAATGATATATCTTTGTTCTCATCAGCAGTAGTTTTTACTTTTTCTAATCCTTCATCTCTAATCTTTTGTTCTTCCTTAAGATCTGACTGCATTGCTTTCTCGTTTCCACCATACTGGTTTTGGAGAAGTTCCTCTGTAGATCTCTCTTTTGATATCATTTGCCCCAAAACTAGAGGCAACATCAAAGCACCGCCAAGTAACATTTTATTCACTTTTGAACTCCTACCACCACCGAAATTTTTTGCAAATAGTCCAGCTTTTTTTAATGTTTGTTGATTAGGACTATCCTTCGTAACACTTTTAGTCATCACTCCCATAAATCGAGCAAATCGATTTATAGTTGATTCAGATTTATCTACTGAATTCTTAGCTTTCTGTGTTATACCAGTTATTTTAGATTTTTTCATTACAGCGCATCCATGATATTAAGCAGTGATTTAGTTGTTGTAAGATGTATATTTGAAGGATCTACTGCAAGAAGTATAGGAGCTTCATTCTCCATCCTACTCATCTTATACTTCCCTGTTTGATTACCACCACCACCTACTGGCACTGGTATTGACACGACTGGAGGAGTTTCCGTTTTGTTGCCTTGGCCAACTGGTTGACTTATACCATCTGTTACCTGTCCTAAAGCTTCAAGATTCCTCAGATTAGCAGCAATCTCTAATTTAGGCAAGGAAAGATCACCCATTGTCTCTGTAGGAACATCTGCCTTACTCTTATCTTTAAATATATCTCCCCTCTTATCAAAGTCAGTCATACCAAAGCTCAACATGTCTCCCATACCAGCGAGACCTCTCATAAGTCCCTGTGGTTTAGGCATCTCTGCTATAGGTTCCATAGGTGTCCCAGAAGAAGCGGTCGTAGGTTTAATGCCTGGGTCTCCCTTAGATCCAAGAGCGCCTCTATTTCCCTTAACACCTTGGTTTCCTTTGAGAAATTCTATAGTCTGGGGTTTTAATACTAAATCAGGTCCACCTTGTCCAGTAAAAGTACTTGTCGGATCAGTAAGTGGTTCTACTGTTGATGGTTGCATATCATCGCCACCAACAACAGTTCCTATGGGAACTGGTCTTCCGAGACTATCAAAGTTTTCATCTGCTTTTTTATCAGGATCAGGCAGAGGAAAATTAGAATCCAATCCCTCTACGGTAGTAGGAACTGATTTATCCTTATCTTTTGGTGGTTTACCATCTGGTTGTTCATCATCTGTTGCGTTCTTTAGACCAGTATCGTCATCACCTTTGCCCTCAACAGCACTCTCTTCTTCCTCTTCAGGATCCTCTTCATTATTAGGGTCTGTATTAATATTTTTCCTGCTGATTTTACCTTTGAACTGCATCTCAACGAGACTCAAAGCCTCATCAAATTTCTCCAAGGATTCTTTGAATTGTTTAGTTACTTCTGATTTAGTTCCATCAACATTTAGTTCTTTTTTCTTACGTCCAAACACGTTCTTAGCAAGAGCGAGGCCACCTCCCAGAGCAGATCCCTTAAATAATCCACCACCTATTGCTCCAGCAACACCTAACGCTGCTGGTGCTGCCTTAACTGCCAGTGCGGCCAACCCAACAACTGCGGCACCTTTTAATAATCCTTTTAACAAACCTCCCTTTGACTTTTGAGGTTTGGCCTTCGCCATCTTCTCGATGAGATCAGCAATGATCCCCTTCGATTCCGTTAAAGATCCTAGAGATTTTTTCAGAGAGGATTGTAGACCCGACAACCCAGAGGCAAAGTTCTGTAAAGAATTTAAACCACCACCAAATATCTTACCTAAGAAGGCCTGTGGATCAAACGTACTGACCTTAGATTGTACCGACTTTACTAAATTAGGAACTAGATTTTGGACTTTATTTTCTACTAGTCTTCCAACCCTTTTTATATTTGCTCTAGGTGTTATCTGTTCGGGAGGTTGTAGAGCCTGAGGAACCAGAGACATTTTGCCTCTGACTTTACTTAACGTTCCTTTTGTGGATGATAGTACTTTATTCTTTGCACCACCTACTAGACTCTTGGCTTTCCCAAAAATCTTGTCAGCTTTAACAGTTTTCTTAACTGCTTTAGCACCTTTGTCTAATAGTGATCTTAGTTTAGCCATTTTTCATTTGGGCTTCCCTGGCTCTTGCTTTTAGGTTTTCTTCTTCAATATGAAGTCTAAGTAATCCAACATAGATGTCTCTTTCCCAAGGCATCCAATTCTCAACATCCCACAAGTTATATTTATGGTACTGCATGAGAGCAAAATTGATTCGGAAGTATGTCTCAAGATTGATGTGAGACATACTTAGGCGAAAAAATCGGCTAAGCCCTCTAATACTATAGTGTTTTCTTTCTTAGTGTTCGGATTAGTCACAGTAAGTTTATGTGACAATTTAGGCATAGTTTCAAAGAATTTTTCAAGTTTTTGAAACTGTTGTGAAGTCAATGCTTCGACCCATTCTTTTAACTCTTTTTTAGTGCAATCCGATGCGGCAAACATCTCTTCATCGTTATAAACCATCTCAATACAACTAGAGAGAACATTAAATGATTTCTCAATAGTATCTTCACTGTCAGTAAAGTTGCTATCAATGAACTGGTTGAGAGAAGGATATTTCATCTTCACAGTCCATCCATCACCAATTTCAATTTCTGATATGTGATCTTCAGATCTTACAACTTGAATGTCGGAAATAGGAACTGTCACACTCACTTCGGTTTTTCCATCATCACCACATGTGACGAGAAGATCAATAGATTCACCTACAGACTTACCACGAATATTTAAAAACAAATATTCAATATCAAAAGCTGGTAGATTATCTATCTTGAGTCCTGTTGTAATGACGCACTCTTTAATTACTTGCTTAACTGCATTAGTAATATCTTTTTGGTTTCCACCCTCTAGAGCGAGGATAAGTATCTTCTCTTCTTTTACCAGAAACGGTCTATACTTTATAGTCTTTCCATTTGATGGCAATTCCAACTCATACTCAGTGGTAGTAATTTTTGGTAAAGGCATAATATGTAATTATTCGTTATTATTTAGAAGGGTTTTTGGAGCTATCTTGCTGTAGTAGGTTCTGTTTCATTAGTGACATTAGTAGGAGATTCTACGAGAGACTTACTGTTGTCATCAGTATCATTAGATGGGATGGTTCCACCAGTATATCCAATAACATCAGAACTCCTCACCATAACATACCTATCATAAGCAAAATTGACTGTCACTTGCAATACTTGAGAATCTGAATATGATAGTGCAATATCCTGTATGGATGTAGGAAAAACATTAACAAACCTATAACTCAATGCTTCTGGAATGTTATTGCTCCCTAAACCAAAAGCCAGACTCGTTGGTCTCACGAGAGTTGTATCAATATTCCTCTCAAATTTAGTTATAGTCATACTTCTCTTGTATGACTGTGGATATCTATATCTTAAGAAATTATTATTTGCAAAATGTTTTTCTTCTGGATATCCTGTAGCTGAAGCAGTCTCTAGTCCAGACTCGGAATACATTGGGTTTATATAATTGACCCATTCCTGAAACATTGTAAGACTTCTGTAGTCTCCTGTCAAATAATAAGTGACCGCAATATCATTAAATGTTCTTTGTGCTGCAAATTTCTCTACTATACCTTGTCTACTCCCAGTCTCCGAAGTAGTTGCAAAAGTTGCTCCAGGCAATATTGCTTCAGTTGCCATTAAGGAAAATCTTTCTTGACCTAAACTATCTTTCTTATACACACCACAATCTTGTAACCACTTCTCTAAAGTGCCAGCTGAATTAGTAGGTGCTAAATCTAGTCTTACTTTGTAAAAACTTGATAAAGATGGATGTCCTAGTGAGTCTAAGAAACTAGTCTCGAAGGTTTCACCAACATCTAATGCGGTGTCTCGTATATCAGCAAAAGGTCTAGGACTTTGGGGATTTGCCCCCAAGTTTCCAACTTTAGTATTAAAATAAGCTTTCGATTCCTTTGAGGCCATCTAAATAAGGTTATGACTTACCATACTATGTATATGGCTTATAAGGGAAAATTTAAACCAAAACATATTAAAAAGTATAAAGGTGATCCCACTCAGATCATTTATCGCTCTCTATGGGAGAGAAAGTTCATGGAATACTGTGATCTGACCGAGAATATAAGTCAATGGCAATCAGAGGAATTTTGGATACCATACAAGAATCCTTTAGATAGAAAGATGCACAGATACTTTCCTGACTTTTTCATAAAATACACTGACTCCGATGGAAAGAAACGATCTGTTGTGATAGAAGTGAAACCCAAAAAACAATGCAAGTCTCCTCCAAAGAATCCAAAAAGGAGAACTAAGTCGTGGGCACATGACGTTCAAGCATGGGTTATTAATCAAGCAAAGTGGGAAGCAGCAGAAGAATACTGTGCTGATAGAAAGTATGAGTTCAAGATCATGACCGAAGACGATTTAGGAATATCTCATGATCGTAGAAGATATTAAACAACAAGCTGGTAAGAAGAATAGAAGTGGGGCATGGTATATAAATGCTCTTACACAGTCTCTATCTCAAATCCAAAACCCAGACATAAGTACAAGTGATACTAATGGAATAATCGAGGGAGATTTATTTTTCTTTTCATACAGTCCATCTTTCCCAGAAAGATATCAATTTTGGGACACTCAACCACTAGCGGTGGCACTGAAATTCTATAGAGATGGGTTTCTAGGATGCAATTTACACTATGTAAATCCATCTTATCGTGATTCTGTTGCAATTAGCTTACTAAATAGTGGCGGCGGGGCTGCAGTGCCTAAAAATACACTACACAAATACCTGTACTCTGGTGTGGGTAGTTTACTAAAAGTTCCTAAAAATGAAGACTGGGGGGAAATTTCTAAACTTCCTACAGAACAGTTCATAGACAGGAATGGTATGAAATATCCAAAGTACCGAGCATTTAACTGGAAAAAATAACATGGCAGAACCTACATTTGCTAACCAAGTTGAAGAGTATGGCAATGAACTTAGGCTTAAGCAAGTACTAAAACAAGATGTCATCACATCGGATGGTGGTACAGAAGAAGTAACGTACAAAGCATTTATTAAAGGAGACCAAGTAAAAGTATGGCCTGTTGATGATAAGGGTCTAGTTATTGCTGGGTCAGAACCAATATTTGAAAATGGAGAGTGGAAGCCTGGCTCGGTAACAAGACCAATAATTACAACAAAAGGTCAAGGTGGTTCAATTAAAAGTCAGACGAATGTAACTTTTAAGGGAGTTGCTTTTGATAAAGACGGCAATGTAGATCCAACAAACTCAATTTTACAAGAACAATTAGCTGAGAGAACAAGATCATATGCTAATGTAACAGATGAAAAAGTTGCGGAATGGGCAGAAAACCCAGACCTTACACCTTTACAAAAAGCAGAAAAAGACTTAAAGAGACTTAGAGAAGAAGGTTATATCAAAACAGGAAACGCAAAGACCGACATGAGAAGGTCAATGGCATATTCTAGAGCAATAAGAATTGCTCAAAAGAAAGTTGAGTCAGAAAAAGAAAATGCAGAATTTAACGAAACTCCAGGCGGAAAGAATGGTGAAGGGGGAGGTTTCTCTGGTTCAACACAAAAAATTAAATATGCTTTTGACAGGGGTGATGAGATCATGTTCTCTAGACCTGTCATATACCCACAAGACATGTCTATGAAGCAAGACCGCATGGTCATTCAGTGTTATACATATGAACCTCCATATAGTTCCGAGTTTACTAAAGACAATGGAGCTGCTTATGGTGCTAAAAGAGGAACGGCATTTAGAAAGAAACTGGGTTCTCCAATCATGTTACCCATGCCTAATAACATGCAAGATTCTAACCAGAGAATGTGGGAAGAAAGTAATATGAATAATGCGGCACTAGATGGTATTAGAAAAGCTGGTTCTAAGACTCTTTTAAAATCTATGATTTCGGGTAGTGGTATCTTTGAAACTCTTGATGCACTAGGTAATATTCTCCAACTAACATCACAACAAGCTGGTAGAGCTGATATAGCATCAAACAAAATGAGTCAGTTACTTGCGAATCAGGGATTTGATATCAGTTCAGATCAAATACTAGCTAGAACTGGTGGAGTCATTGCAAACTCCAACACGGAACTTCTATTTGCTGGTGTGAGTTTAAGAACTTTTGATTTTGAATGGTTACTAACTCCGAGAGATGAACAAGAAGCTCATATATGCAGAATGATTATTCGTGCATTTAAAGAGTGGTCTGCTCCAAGAAAAATGACAAAATTGGTTAAGAGTGGAAAAATGAAAGAAACTAATGAGGGTGGTACTGGACAGGCTGGAGGACCTAGTTACTTCCTAGGCACACCAAACGTATTCAGATTGAGATATGTTACTGATGGAAACAAACCTATCATGGGTGCAAACATGTTCAAAGCTTGTGCTCTGACAGATATATCAGTAAATTATACCCCAGAAGGTCAATGGATGGCCTATGAAAGAGGTCAACCCACATCATATACGATGAAACTCAGTTTCAACGAATTAGAGCCTATATACAACACAGACTACCAAAAAGAAGGTATGTCTGACGGTGATAACAGAATCCATAGTGATAAAAACCAAACTGGAGACTTAATGCCAATCTTTGTTGTGAGTCAGGACGATCCAAATACTTCAATGATAGGATACTAATATGCAAGGTTATTTTTCCTACTTACCAAATATAGATTACATCTCCAGATCTCCAGACAGGAGTTCCAATGATGAGTACATTCCAGTAAAAAATATTTTCAGAAGAGCAAAAATTCGTGAAGATCTGGAACAGGTAGCTACATCTTTTGAAGATTTCTTTGTTGTCGGTGATCTCAGACCAGATCAACTAGCATATACTTTATATGGGGATCCTAGATTTGATTGGGTTATATTAGTAACAAACAATATAACAAAAGTTAGAGATCAGTGGCCACTAAATGATATTGATTTCAGAAAATACTGCTTAGAAAAATATGGTAGTGATGAGGGATTGAGTCAGATACATCACTATGAGACTATTGAAGATACCGATTGGGCGGGAAGAATAGTTGTTCCAGAAGGATTAAGAGTGGACTCTAACTTCGATCTTAAATATTTAAAGTATAGACCAGAAGAACAAAAAATTGTCTCATATAGTAGAGTCACTCAGTTAAATGAATTATCAACCATAGATTCTGTTGGAACTGCAAAAGATGTTAATGGTAATGTAATTCAAAATCAGAACGTAGCTCCTGTAACTAACTATGAGTTTGAAGTGGCTATGAATGATGCTAAGAGAAGAATCAGAGTCCTTAGACCAATTTATCTGAGCACTATTGTGCAAGATATGAATAGAATAGGTACATATAAGAAATCATCTCAATTCAAGACTAAGAGACTTAAGAGAGCATTCAATCCTAGAACTACATAAAAAAAAGGGGTCGCAAGACCCCTTTCTTATTGGCAAATTATTTCAACTATGCCTATTCTTCAGCGAGTTTTTGGAAGTAACTTAGTGCGTCGTCCTCTTCCTCTGTATCCACATCAGCGGATGCAGGGGTAGCACTTGCACGGAGGTTAGATAGTTCCTCCTCAACAGTATTTCCTCTACCCTCACTCAAGTCATCAAGATCTTCATCTTGACGTGTAGGTGTTACAACAGCCTTCCTTGAAAGAACTGTATCCAAACGTGCCTTAAGTTGTTCATATGACTTGAACTGGTCTACAGCAGTGAACTCACTAAGATCGTAAATCTTGTTATAGATCTCCTCTAGTTTGTCATCATCATCCAAAAGTGATTCGGGTCTTGCAAACTCTGAACTATCATAGTTCCAGAATCCAGCCACCTGTTTGATCTTCAACTTGAAGTTAGCACCCTTCCAGAAATCGAATGGGTTGATTGCTTCCTCGTCATCGAACTCAGGTTGCATTGCAGCAGTGATCTTATCAAAGATCTTCTTACCAAACTTGTACAGTTTTACCTGTCCTTCGTTCTCAGGATTACTAGAATCTTTTACGACATAAACATTTGCATAGTAAGAAAGCTTACGCTTTTGCTTACGAGCAATATCTTTGTCTGATTCACGACCACTGTTCCAGAGACTGCGATTCAGTTCTCCAACAGGATCATCCTTACCAATAGTAGTTAGACTGTTCTCAATGTACCAACCGCCTGGTCCTTGAAAAGCGTGACTCCAAACTTGAGTCCATGGCAATTCACAATTAGCATGTGCAGGTAGGAATCGAACAACTGCGTATCCGTTACCCGCTTTATCTACAGCTGGTTTCCAAAGACGTTCATCAGTATTGTTGCCTTTCTCGTTGAGTTTCTCAACTTTTTTCATCAATCTCTCTGTAAGAGAGCCTGCTTTAGATTGCTTCTTTAATGCAGCAAATGACATTTAGTATTCTCCGTATTTTTGTATTGTTGGATTGTTTGTATTATAACAGATAATGGTGTCTGTGTCAATCTGGAATGTTTTCTTCCAGTTTGTCTAAGGTTTCAGTCAGAGTGTCAAAAAATTCTGAAATATTTTGACCTGGCTGAAGTCCCAGAAACTTGGCAGACTCTAAGATCTGCTCTTTCATCTCAAGCGCATCAGGATCATCCTTCTCTAATTGCAGTCTGAACATGAAGTTCCTCTGCTTTTCGAGTAGTGTTCTCATCTTCTTAATGTGCAAAAGGCCGTCATCCGCATTAGGATTTCGCATACCGTTTATTGCTAGGCCTGACATGATATCTTCTTGTAACTCCTGTATCTCTGCCATGGCAGCTCTTACTGGAGCAGATCTAAAAAATTCACCCATCAATCGAATCTGATACTAACACTATTTATTTGTTTTTGATACCCACATAGGTAGGTATATAAGGGTAAAAGCAGTACCCCAAAATGATAGAAAAACGTATAAGTGACTACCTCTGTGAGAGGAAAATGCAAACCCTAAGGCTACAACAATTACCCAAACGTAGTCTACTATACCATGAAAGGTTTGCCACCCATCACCATATTTTTCTATAAGATTATCTCGTTGTTTTGAAGCCCAAGGCGAGACATGGCGCATCATCACAAATCCCTCATTGAGGAACATGATGACAAATCCTATCCAGAATATCACAGAGGTAACTTAGATTTAGAAGTACGTTTTAAGTAATTCAATTCAGTTGCTTCCGCCTTCAATTTATCCTTTAGAGGTTTTGCGATTAATTTCCCAACTGACTCAAACTCAATATTATTTTCTTCGCAATAACTAATTATTGCTTCAATATAATTGAGCTCGGTGTCAAGTACCAGTTGTTCAACATCAGTAGTGAACTTGTGCTGGTCGAGAAATTTCTCTTTCAGCAGTTCATTAACTTCTTTCTCCATACTCTCCGAGTTTGTGGGTGACGAATTCTTTAATATACTTGGTAAGAAGCTTAATATAGTCACGTTTGTTGGTCTTTTCATAAACTTTCACATCTCCATTATCAGCAACCATTAAGGTCACAATTTTCTCCACCGCAATACCTGTCATCTCAAAGTACATACAGGCATATGCAGTTTCTTGAACGAAATAGTTTTCTAACCACTTCTCTGGTTTAATCTTTTTAGATGTTTTGAAATCTATTACCGCTAACTCTCCATTGTATTCGGCAATACAATCAACTCTTCCAGCAATACCGAAATACTCACTATATAGGGGTTTTTCCAGAGCGTGAATATTATCAATTTTGTTTAAGGCATCTCTTGCAGCAATCCACCTTGATTTTGTGGAAGGCAGAATGTCCTTCATAGAGTTGATATCTTCATTCAAGAGATACTTCTCAACCAGATCATGAAACTTAGTACCCCTGTCGGTGGCAACTTTTGTGATCTTATTGGCTTCTTCCTCACCTACCTTCTTACGCCATTTGATAAATGTTTGGCGATTATAAAAACTAGTTATGGAAGTGATAGATGGAGCTTTCTTTCCGTTAGGAAGGGTATAATACCTAACTCCATCTATATTATTGGCTTCTAACTCAAAATCACCAAGTTTATTCAAATGAGTAAACGTCATAAAGAAAGAGCGAGTTTAGTAACCAAGTAGTTTCTTACTAGACCAGAGCGAACAATATCATCTATACCGAATTCAACCATACCGAAATCATCTTCCATGATCTCAATAATACGTTTAAAGTCTAAGATGCCATTCTTCTCATTGGATTTTGTAAGATCCGTTTGAGTAGAGTCACCACAAAAAATTATTTTACAGTTATCTCCTACTCTTGTTATTATACTATCTAATTCATGAAAATTCAAGTTTTGCATCTCATCTACTAACACAATGCAATTATCAAGTGTTGTTCCCCTGATAAATGATGTGCTCCAAAATGAAATAGTCTCTTGTGCTTTTAAATTACCGTATAACATTTCAAAGTCATTGTCTGATGGCATTTCAAACATGTACTTGACCATATTCTTATAAGGAATCTGGTAAAGTGATGACTTATCTTCATGGTCGCCTGGCAAGAAACCAATCTCTCTTGTGGAAACCAATGATCTGACAATGTACACCTTATCATATGGTGTCATTTCGTCAAGAACATCTTTGAGTGCGAGGTACAAACTGATAA
>CETY01070138.1_pt1 | contig 45898 bp, 39 predicted proteins | sample 361551 | NCBI WGS metagenome assembly CETY01 (sample SAMEA2623135, study PRJEB7988) | marine metagenome | biome: marine biome (ENVO:00000447); feature: deep chlorophyll maximum layer (ENVO:xxxxxxxx); material: "saline water (ENVO:00002010), including plankton (ENVO:xxxxxxxx)" | depth 45 m | reverse complement strand
GCAGGCTTCGTTAGCGTGGTTGCAACAAACGTGGAATATGTGTTCCATAGATACCTTAAACTGGGTGATGTTATCAGTGGCCGAACAAAGCTCGTAGATGTTTCGGAGGAAAAAGCGACCGGACTCGGCATCGGGCATTTTGTTACCACTGAAACAGAATATGTTGATGAGAATGATGAACCTGTTGGGTCAATGTTCTTCAGAATCCTTAAATTCCGTCCAGGTACCGGACGGGTCAGCAAAAAACCAGACCCTAAAGCAGAAGCTCTCGAAGCAGCAGGGCTTGATCCCAACGACTATCTATCTGCACCGGAGCGCCCTACCCGCCCGAGGCCACAATGGAATCAAGACCAAGAATGGTTTTGGGAAGGTCTCAAAAACCATGAGTTACGAATTCAACGCTTCACTGATGATGGAACGCTGATGTTTCCGCCTGCAAATGCTAATCCAAATACACATGGTATGGATTATGACTGGGTCGTTTCTTCGGGAAGAGGAACTCTCTATAGCCATACCGTTGTCCACTATCCTCAGGTCCCATCATTTGATTACCCCCTTATTGTTGGACTGGTTGAGCTTGAGGAGGGAGTGCGTATCATCACCAATATCGTGAACGTAAAACCAGAGCAAATAGAGATAGGAATGCCAGTTGAAGTTTGTTTCCCTGATACGAACTCAGATGATGACATCGTTCTTCATCAATTCCAACCTGCGCAACCAGCGCGAACTCAGGACGCAAGAGAACCCAGCGAAGTGTCTGAAGGCGATGAACTTCCCCTTTGTCCAGTGTCGCTGACACCCAGATTGATTATTTCAACGGCGTTAGCGACCAGAGATTTTCAAGACGTACATCATGACCGTGACGCCGCCCACCAAAAGGGGTCAAAAGACATTTTCATGAATATTCTCAGTACTGCCGGAATAACCGCACGATGGCTAGGTGACTGGGCTGGAAACAATGTTATTTTCGAAGACCTGAAAATACAGTTAGGGGCACCGAACTATCCCTATGACACGATGACAATGTCAGGTAACGTTCAAACTCTCAATGAGGACGGATCAATCACTATCAGCTTTAACGGTGATAACAAGTTAGGGTCCCACGTTAAAGGAACCGCAACACTGCGATTTGCTGACTAAAAGAGAAGGGGACTTCCGTTGACAGTGGACGAACAACAAATCAGCAATATTCTCTCTGAACTATCCCTTACTGACAAGGCGAATGTCGTAACCGGTCATGGTATGTGGACAACGAGAATAATCGGTGACGCAGAAATCCCAGCACTCACAGTAACCGATGGACCCAATGGTGCTCGAGGCGCTGGTCTGATGGGAACCGGAACACCAACAGCGTGCATTCCGGCAGGCTCCGTCCTCGGGTCAACATGGAACCCAACCCTCATGAAAGAATTAGGGGTTCTTCTGGCTGAAGAAAGCATCGCCAAAGGCGCTCATGTGCTTCTTGCCCCAACAATAAACCTTCACCGCAACCCATTAGGCGGACGAAACTTTGAATGCTACTCCGAAGACCCGTACCTCACCGGAACCCTCGCAGCAGCCTACATTAACGGAGTGCAATCACAGCATGTTGCTGTAACTGCAAAACATTTCGTCGCTAATGACTCAGAGTTCGAACGAAATTCAATCGATAGCCAAGTCGATGAACGAACATTGCGTGAGGTATACCTTCTGCCATTTGAACACGCAGTAAAGGACGGGAATGCATGGGGGATAATGAGTTCCTACAACCGAATCAATGGAACGTTCGCATCAGAACATGAATGGCTCTTAAAAACCGTACTGAGAGAACAGTGGGGATTCGATGGTTTCGTTGTCTCCGACTGGTTCGCAGCCCGTTCAACAGGCCCATCAATTAAAGCAGGATTGAGTCTCGAAATGCCTGGGAAAGGGCAGTGGTACGGACCGGAGCGCATTATCGAGGCAATAGAAAATGATGAATGCACCGAATCAGATCTTGACGAAATCGTGAAAGATATGCTGCGACTGATGCAACGCACCAACGCATTCAATGGAGTCGGCGGAGGAGAAGAAAACCAAATTGATAGCCCAGAGCATCGAAACCTAATCCGTCGCGCTGCAACTGAAGGAACAGTCCTCATCAAAAACGATGGTGTATTGCCTCTCAACCCAGACATGCTTGAAACGCTGGCCGTTATAGGACCAAACGCCAGATCAGCGAAAATTATGGGTGGAGGATCTGCCGGTGTAAGACCCTACAGAAATGTGAGCCCCCTCAGTGCTTTAACAGACCGAACCAATCTAGAGATAACCTATGCACAGGGTTGCGACATTGACCGCACAACGCCCCCCATCGAAATCCCGACCTTGTCCAGCCCTATTGAAGTGGATTTCTTCAACGCTCACAATATTGGTGGAGACGTCGCGGCTCATAAAACCTATTCTCGGGCCGACTTCAAATTCTTCGGATCGCCCACAAAAGGAGTCGACCCTCACACATATTCCTTCTCAGGAAAAGCTACGATCACAGCCGAAGTAACTGGAAAGCATGAACTATGTCTCGTACAAAGTGGGAAAACACGAATACGGATTAACAATGAGCTCATCATTGATGCAACAGAAGGCGACTTCGGCAAAGGCGATGATTTTTTTGGAATGGGATCTGCTGAAATCACAGCCGAGATTAACCTTAATGCCGGCAGTGAGGTGCCTATCGAAATTGAATTTTCCAGTGAAGGCGCAATTCTTATGCTCGGCTGCAGAATCGGGCTCAAGCCAATCATGGAAAGAGATCTACTCCAAGAAGCTGAAGATTTGGCGGCAGAATCGGATGCTGCCGTTGTGATAGTTGGAACAAATGATGACTGGGAAACAGAAGGCCGAGACCGCGATTCATTTTTCCTTCCCGGCGATCAAGTAGAACTCATTGAGCGAATCAGCGCCACTAACTCAAAAACCGTTGTTGTCGTGAACACGGGGGGACCACATGACATGACATGGATTGATACCCCGAACGCCGTACTCAATATCGGATTTGCTGGTCAAGAACTCGGAGAAGCACTCGTAGACGTCCTACTAGGTGATACGGACCCTTCAGGTCGCATGCCCACAACAGTCCCTGCACGGTATGAACATAGCCCCGCCTACCTCAACTATCCAGGAGAGAACAGTGTCGTGCGATACGGAGAGGGACTCTACATTGGTTATCGGTGGTTCAGTGCACGCTATCTTGAGCCCGCTATACCTTTCGGACACGGCCTATCCTACGCAACATTTGAATGGGGAACACCGAGAGTAAATGGGTCTGAAACAACAGATCTATCATCAAACATAGCCGTAGAGATCGATGTGACCAATACCAGCGACAGGCCAGGCACCGAAGTAGTTCAGCTCTACATAGCGCCACCAACATCAACGCTCCATAGACCACCCATCGAACTCAAAGGATACGCAAAACTCGCACTGGAACCTGGAGAAACGAAAACAGCGACCATAACGCTGAATTTCAGGTCATTTGCATATTTTGACCCCGGTGACCAGTTCTTCAGCACACTTGACGCAAATTCACCAGTACCCAGAGAGGTAGGATCTCGTAGAACTCAGCCCGGATGGTATGTGGAACCAGGATTTTACGATCTTGTCGTTGCTAGATCAGCAACCAATCACCACGCAGTCGTTAAATGGGAACTCACCGGAGAAGAAAACTATCAACACCCGTAACAGCGGTTTATCTACATTCCCCACGAGCCATCATCACGAACCTTCCATGAACCTGCAGCGACAGTACCGCCATCAACAGGAATGGAAGAACCCGTTACGAAACTCGACATGTCCGAGGCTAGAAAGCAGATAACGGCAGCGCACTCTTCAGCAGTTCCTTTGCGGCCAAGCGGAGTTGGTTGCAAGCCTTCAATCAACGCTGCTGAATCCTCAGCTAATTCTGCATCACCAGGAGTGGGAATCATGTCAGGAGCAACACAATTAACGCGAATACCTCTCGAACCTAACTCAACTGCCAGTGATTGAGTGAATTGTTGAACGGCTGCTTTCATCGCAGCGTACACAGCGAACCCAGGAGCTGCATGATATGCCTCAACAGATGTGACGTTGATAATTGATGCTCCATCGTTGATCACCGGGAGGGACGCCCGAACGCAGTTAGTTACCGAACCGAAGTTCTCGCGAATCAGAACAGACTCACCCTTCGCTGACACCTGATCAAATGGAGCCCAAAATCCTCCACCAACATTATTGACAAGCACATCTACTGATCCCAAATTCTCACTAATCGCAGCGAAGAAAGCGTTAACGGCTTCTCCATCTCGCACATCAAGAACTTCACCGTAGGCATTAGTGCCTCTGTCTTGTATCGCGTTCACCGTTTCGTTAAGCCCGTCTTCTAAAAGGTCACATACAGCAACATTCGCACCAAGGTCAGCGAACGCTAAAGCAGTTGCTTTCCCTATTCCTCTAGCTGCACCTGTGACCACGGCAACCCTTTTCGTGAGTAATAACTGACTACTATCCATGATGTCTTCGTACCACAAAGAAGACGTGACGGCATAAACGAGATAAGTTATTACGCATGGAAGCAACAATCACTGACCTCATCAACGCATCCGCATACGGACATAATGGTGTCCCACATGATTTATGGACGCATCTAAGGAAAGAGTCCCCCGTCCACTGGTACGCGCAACGTGGTCACACTCCCTTCTGGGCTATCACAAAACATGAGGACATCATGGAAGTTTCAAGCCAGCCCGACATCTTCTCTAGCGAGGCAGGCGGAATTATTGTTTTCAACGAAGCACAAATCCAATCTTTCCTTGAAGGTGGTTCGGGAAGCCCATTAGCACAAATGAAAACTATCATTACTATGGATCCACCAGAGCATCGCTCGTACCGCAAAGTAGCAAGTGGATATTTCACCCCGAGGGGAGTAACGAACCTTGACGAAATTGTGAAAAGCAGCGCAGCAGCAATATTTGATGACCTACCAAATGAAGGAGAAGTGGATTTCATTGAAGCTATCGCTCAAAAACACCCGCTTCGCGTACTAGCAACCATCCTAGGAATCGATAAAGAACAAGAAGAACGCCTACTCGTTATAACTCAGGAACTATTCGCTAGTGAAGACCTCGATATGCGCCGAGAAGGCGAAGACCGAGAAGCTGCACGAAAAGAACTCGGCATGGAGTTTTACATGCTTTTTGATGAAATCATCAAAGATAGACGTGCCTGCCCACGCGATGATCTTGCAACCATGCTCGCGAATGCTGAACTTTCTGAAGGCTGCCCCCTCGGGCAATTAGAGACACTGGGGTACTACCTCATTGTTTTCACTGCTGGCCATGACACAACACGTAATGCTCTATCCGGAGCAATATCAGCGTTCCTTGACCACCCTGACCAATTCGAACGCTTACGGCATGACCCCAGCCTTTCCAAAGCAGCCGTTGATGAAATCGTCCGGTGGACAACCCCAGTGAATTATATGAAACGACAAGCTATGCAAGACTATGAACTACGCGGGCAGCAAATAAAAGCAGGAGAAGAACTCGCATTATTCTACTGTTCAGCTAACAGAGACGAAGATGTGTTTGAAGACCCATTCACATTTGATATCGGTCGAAGCCCCAACAGACACCTTGGATTCGGTTGGGCGGAGCACTACTGCCTCGGAGCGCATCTAGCGAAAGCTAGTATGAAAGCACTAACTGAAGAAATGGTGCGTCGCATTGACTGGATGGAACCAAATGGCGAACGCACCTTTATCTCATCAAATTTCGTTGTCGGCCTTAAAACACTTCCTGTCAAATACAAACTCAAGGGCGAATGACTCCATGGCTGAAATAAGCAAATGGAGAGAAAAAATTACGAACCTGAAAAAACGCAAATCAGATGCACAAATAATGGGTGGAACTAACAAGCTTGCCAAGCATCATGCATCAGGAAAAATGGATGCACGACAGCGCATTCAAGCATTCCTTAAGGAAGGATCATTCACCGAAGTTGGACAGCTAGCCGGTAATGAAGTCGACGCATTCGTAGCAGGAATCGGCATCCTTGATGGCCGCCCTGTCGCAATAGGCTGTGAAGATTTCACAGTCAAAGGAGGATCGATAGGAAAAGCAGAATCTGCCAAACGTTACCGAATAGCTGAATTGGCATTACAAGAACGTATTCCACTTATCATGTTTTTGGAAGGAGCCGGCCATCGACCGCCTCTTCCCGATGACCCTCCTTCCTATAGGACACCCGGTGATCTTCAAGCCCAAGCAGACGCATCTGGATCTATACCACTTGCAACAGCTGTCTTTGGGCCTTCGGCAGGGCACGGAGCCCTAAGCGCACCACTCGCCGACTTTACTGTTATGACGAAAGGGGCATCAATTTTCACCGCTGGTCCGCCACTTGTCAAAGCATCCTTAGGGGAAGAGATAACAAAAGAAGACCTCGGAGGACCCGGCGTTGCCTTACAGAGTGGAGTAATCCATAATCTAGCTGACAATGATGAAGGCGCCCTTGAACAGATACGAACATGGCTCTCATACCTCCCATCCTCTGCATGGCAAACACCAGAACGGCTCGCCGGTTCAGAAGAGGAGAGAAGCGTGGAAGAACTTCTTGATATTATTCCCGAAAACCCTCGTCAATCATATGACATGAACGACGTCATCAAAGCGGTCACTGATATCGACAGCGTATTTAATATTCAGTCAATGTTTGGGCAATCTCTTATAACTTGCTTAGCTCGATTAGGGGGGAGGCCAGTAGCTATTGTTGCCAATCAGCCCCAGCATATGGCAGGGTCTATCACTGTTGAAGCCGCAGACAAGGCAACGCAATTCATTCAAGTCGCTGACTCATTTCACCTCCCATTAATTTTTCTCACGGATAACCCAGGCGTGCTTGCAGGGTCATCATCTGAAAAAGCTGGCATTCTCAGGCACGCAGGAAGAATGTTTCTCGCCCAGCACCATGCAACGGTTCCCAAAATTCAACTTACCTTGCGAAAAGCTTACGGCTTTGGAAGCACAGCCATGGGAATGAACCCCTTTGATGGGCAGACTCTGAATCTTGCTTTCCCCGGTGTAAGTTTTGGCGCGATGCCTGCTAAAGGAGCAGATGACGCAACCGGAGCTGATCAGAAAACAAGAGATGCATTGCGAGAAGCTGAACTTAGCTCAGGGTACAGGTCCGCATCCTCTCTTAGCATCGATGACGTTATCGACCCCTCTCAGGCACGAAATATGCTTATGCGAGGCTTAGAAATCGCATCAAGCAGAATCGACGGGTTTGCAACTCCTAAGCAAAGAACAATGAATCTCTAAAATAATTCAACGCGATTGCTTATAGTTCAGTAGGGTGCCTACGTTCAAGCACATCAGCCCAATGAGATCTTCCAGTACTTCGGAGCCGCTTAATGTATTCAGGCAGGTGACCCCTTGTATGGAATGGTCCGCCTTCCTCAAGCACGATTTCCATAGGGTCAATTGAGCTGTACCCATTTTTCAACTGTGACGCAGTCCAATCTGAAAGGGTTGACCTCCCATGGGCAACAAGTGAGATATCTGACGAGAAGAGGTCATCTTTTTCATGAGGGTCATTTGCGATATCAAAAAGCATTTCTTCTTTCCAATGCCCGTGGAAACCATCATGCCAGGTTCGTATATACAGATAATCATCCCAGCGAACTGACCGTTGACACGACCATGCCCCTTGAGACAGAACAAGAAATTCACGGCCCTCACTAGTCCCTTGCCGCAAATGTTGCGCAAGTGATTTTCCATCCCAGTGACTAGGAATCCGTAAATCTGCGAGTTCAACAACCGTAGCTGCGACATCAAGATGATATTGAAGACCATCATAAACTTGAGCTTCCAAACCGGGCCATTTCAAAATCGAAGGAATATGACATGTCACTTCATCAGCTGCCTGATGATCGGCGTACACACCAAGCTCTCCAAAAGCTTCACCATGGTCGGAACTAATCAATACAGCAGTATCTTCCAAAACTCCTAGATCTGAAAGCTTGTTCATTAACACGCCGACAGCGTCATCTGCATAACGAATGCCGACGTCATAACCGTCGAAGATTTGTTTTACTGCATCCATCGAAGACGCATTCCACGGTTGACGCGGAGGTGGTTCCCCCCATTCATCTGGCCGGAAACCCCATGGTTCTTGAGCGGAATGCGGTCCTGATAAACCCCAATTCGCTAGGCGAATATCTTCTGTGTGCCATTCAGGAATAGACTCATCTTCAAAGGGATTCCCATAATCTGCAGGTGTTCGGTACGGGGTATGGGGGTCCCAAAGGTGGACATGCAAAAACCAGTCATCTGCTTTTCCACGTCTATCTAACCAATCTAAAGCGCCCGGAATAACCTCATCTGCACGCTCTCCTCCGAATCCTCGCATCAGATTCATTGATTCCATGAATCCGTTATTCCACCATGATGCACCATGCCGAAAAGGAAATGACGATATTGAAGCTGTATGCCAACCGGCAAGGTAGAAAACAGAAGCCCACGACCGCATATTAAACCTTCCGAAAAACCCTCGGTCCTTTCCCTCGGCTTGAAGGTCTGCTGCTCTCCCGCCATGATTTATGACACCATTACGGATACCGAACATTCCAGTAATTAACGCTGTTCTGCTCGGGAGGCATGGGACGTCGGATGCATAAACGTTACTGAAATGGATACCCTCACCTGCTAATTCATCAATATTTGGTGACGTGTTTCGGTGATACCCGCCACACCCGAGATGATCAGCACGAAGTGTATCAATATCAATGTAAATTATCCGCACGATTCTATTTGTAGTCGCATAATGGGCGGTAGTAAATGCCAGCTATGACCGAATCACGGAATCGTGTAGCTTATAGATAAATATAACCCGCTAGCACTCATCGAAAATAGGCTGCAATGATCCAAGAACCGTACCTTTCCCTCCAACTTCGAACATTCTCCCAAGATCAACCTACGTCATGGCAACCCGTCATAGATTTGGCGATCGCAGCTGACCGAGCTGGGATAGGGAAAGTAGTTGTTTCCGACCATGTCGCTTTTGGTACATTCCTTGACGCATATGCTGACCCAAGCATTGGCGGAGTTTCCGGAGGTAAACAACCTACAGGTCCTGATGGTCACTGGCTTGAACCTTTAACATTCCTATCAGTGGTCGCAGGAGCTACTAAAAATATCCGACTTGGCACTAACATCCTTCTCGCTGCTCTACGAAGGCCAACTGTGCTTGCGAAATCTTTAACAACCCTTGACGTGCTTTCCAACGGGAGGGTTGACCTCGGCGTGGGCGTCGGGTGGCAAAAGGAGGAATATGACGCATGTGGATTAGATTTCGCCAATCGAGGACGCCTGCTTGACCACACATTAGAAGTATGTCAAACACTTTGGACCCAAACGTCTGCCCAATACAACACGAACGAACTCCAATTCTCCGATATCCACTCGATGCCAAAACCAATCCAAAAAGGGGGTGTGCCCATATGGGTGAGTGGAACAGTTAACAAATTATCAATGAAACGTTTGGCGACTTTCGGGTCTGGTTGGATTCCTTGGGGCCCGGACGCAAATGACATCAAATCAGGCACTCAAAAAATGCGAGTTGCTATTTCAGATTACGGTAGAGACCCCGATGGAATAAAAATAATTGGAACATTACCAATCATTCGGAATGAAGACGGCATTGACCTCGAGATGACGATGCGAAACGTACCTGAACTTGTTGCGGCAGGAATAACCGACTTTAGAGCCTATTTACCTGTTCCTGATGGCCTTGAAGCCGCAACCGAATACCTCTCTGAAGTAGTTCAAATTTTCAATCACCATTTATAAATAAGTAGCTGTTAACTAATCAATGAGGTCTCTAGCTTCTTTAATAAAATCCAGATGCTCTTGTAGGCCGCTCAAGCCACAGTTCATTGTCACGATCGAAGCATGTGTTCCTCCTGAGTCACCCCATTTCTTTATTGTCTCTGCAGTGGCTTGGGGTGTCTTATCTCGCAAGGCAATCAATTCATGACCGAATTCTGCTTCACTGCGTCCGAATTCACGCAAATGGTGCTCTGTCCGACTCTTACCTTCTAAACAATGGTCGTGATCACCGGCGTAAATAAATCCATCACCTAATTCCCCAGCACGCTTAAACGCTATTTCTGAGAACCCACCGAGCCAGATAGGAATTTGTCGGTTAGGACGAATATTGATATTCCCCCTATCAATACGGTCATATTCGCCTTCAAAACTAAAAAGGTCTTCGGACCAATATTTCCTCAGGAGCCCAATTTGCTCGCTTAAGCGTGGTCCCCGATCCGAGAATTCCTGACCAAGTGCTTCATACTCAACATAATTCCAACCAGTACCAACTCCAAGCCGTAAACGTTCACCTGAAAGCAGATCAACATCCGTTGTTTGCTTTGCAACTAACGCAGTTTGTCTCTGCGGCAAGATAATTACACCAGTAACCAGTTCAATTTTCTCAGTAATTCCTGCAAGGTAGCTAAACATTGTAAAGGGGCAATGAAAGGTGTCCTCGTTCGTGTAGGGACCCCATAATTCAGGTTGTCTATCAGCGTGAATAGCACCAACAACGTGGTCATAAGCTAGCAGATGGTCATAGCCCAAATCTTCAGTGGCTAATCCGATCTCTTTTACAGCAATCGGGTCACCTTGTAATTCGGTCTGAGGGTATACAACGCCTATTTTCATCGATTCTCCTTTGATGTCTCTTAAGTTTTCACTATTTTCTCGTTGTTATCCATTTGAAACCTATTTTTGTATTTCTGATTGACACAAATAGATTAATGGCATACATTAATACATGAGAGGCTTAAAACGGAGGAACAATGGAATTCGGAATTTTCAGCAACGGATACATACCAGGACCAGCTGCACACGATACAGAATCTGAGCACACCGAGCTCATGAGAGAATCAGAATATGCAGTGATTGCAGATCAAAACAACTGGAAATACATGTGGTACGGCGAACATCACGGTCTTGTCGAATACAGTCATATGTCAGCTCCAGCTCCGCTCATGGGATGGGTCGCTGCGCAAACAGAACGCATTCACATTGGTTCAGCCATTACCAGCCTCCCGGTAACGAAAGAACACCCTGTTCGTATCGCAGAACGAGCAGCAATGCTAGACCACGTAACCAACAACAGATTTGAATTCGGCACCGGTCGCGGCGCCGGAAGTCACGAACTTATGACCTTCAGTGGAACGCAACCCTCTCAAACGAAAGCGATGTGGGATGAGGTCATTCGAGAAATCCCAAGAATGTGGGAACAAAAAGATTACTCATTTGAAGGAAACGGCTGGTCAGTCCCTAACCCACACAATATCCTTCCAAAACCCTATGGAAAAGGACATCCACCTATCTGGGTAGCTTGTGGTAATCCTGAAACTTTTGCCAAAGCAGGATCACTTGGCATAGGCGCCATAGCATTCAACTTCGAACCAATCCACAACCTCAAAGGCCGTCTCGAAGCATACAAAGAAGCCGCAGATTCGCCCACAGAAATCATCGGACAGTTCCAAAACAACAATGTGATGATGACCAACGGGGTAATTTGCTTAGAGGACAGGGAACGAGCCCGCGAGATCGCAAAAGCTAGAGGACGAGGTTACCTCGTGACAATGGTGAACTTATACCACGACACCATGCCAAAATCACCAGACGGACTTACGTGGCCTCACGCACCCGCAAGCACACTCATCGAATGGACTGACGAAATGTTAGACCAAATCATCGAAGCAGGATACATGCTCTGCGGCAACCCAGAAGAAGTCAGTGAACAACTCGAAGCGTACCAAAGCGTAGGATGCGACCAAGTCGTCTTCGGACTTCCAATTGAAGGCATGCAACATGAAGAGATCAAAGAAATGCTTGAAATTTTCGGCGACCAAGTCATTCCAGAGTTTGATAAAGACCCGGTCCATTCAACAACACGAATGAGAGAAACAGCTGAGCCTAAATTCCAAGCATTCAATAACGAACTACCCCCTGAAGTTCACGAAGTTACTGTCATCCCAGATTCGGCCATCCTTCCGCTAAGCGCATAAAAAATTAGGATGCCCCGTAACAGTTCAGATACCAAAGCACGGTTACTGAACCACGCCGAGAAGATGTTCGCTGAAGATGGAATCTTCGCTGTAACAAATCGCCAAATCACTGAGGCTGCTGGGCAGAAGAATGAATCAGCTCTGAACTATCACTTCGGAACACGTAATCAACTTATTGTCACGTTACTGACTCGTAGGGGAAAGGAACTGGACACAATCCGAGCAGAGTTACTAGAACACCTTGGTGATAAACCAACAACCCGTGAACTCGTCCAATTGCTTGTTGAGGTATACGCTAGCTGCCTCCATACTGAAAGTGGATGTGATTACTTGCGCATCGTAGATCAGTTACGAGGCTGGATGACTGACTGGGAATTCATCTCTTCATTTGAAGATGACAACGTTCACGAACACCTCCGATACATTTTGGGATTACTTCAAAAAGAATCAGACAGCCAACGAGTTATTGGCATGATCATGCTCATGACCGCAATGACAGCTAGTCGCGCCCAACTCGTTTCTGATGGTCGCAAACTCCCAAATTCTCATGTGGAATATGTGGAAACACTCGCCGATATGCTCACTGGAGTGCTACTAGGCCCATCTGCATAATGATGGACTATTCTCCAATAAAGGGGGAATATGAAACTCGCTCTAGGGTTAGAGGTCTATAACAAAGCAACTTTGGATATTCCAATGGATGCAATCGAAACCGCAGAACATTCTGGGTACCACTCAGTGTGGACAGCCGAGGCTTATGGCTCAGATGCTTTAACGACCCTTGCATACCTTGCTGGGAAGACAACAAGAATAAAGTTGGGAACCGCAGTCGTACAGGTTGCAGCAAGAACACCTGCCTCAACAGCTATGTCAGCTATGACAATTGACGCACTGGCTGGAGGTAACAGAACGATTATCGGCTTAGGAGTTTCGGGTCCTCAAATTGTGGAAGGCTGGTACGGGCAACCCTGGGGAAGTCCGCATCACTGGTTACGTGATTATGTTTCAATTATGAGAAAGATTTTTGCTCGTGACGAACCTGTCACACACGCAGGGAAACAACTAAGTCTTCCTTTCAACGGTGATGGGTCTATACATGAGGGGAAAGCTCTCAAATCCATCATCCATCCTGTTGGGAATATACAAATTTGGATCGCTTCCGGCGCTCCACTTAACACAGCATTAGCCGCAGAAGTAGCTGACGGGTGGCTCCCAATGGGGTACGGACTTGAAGGCTGGAAAATTCATGGAGCAAACCTAGAAAGCGGTTTTAAAAAACGACAAGAAACTGCTGTGCCTAGAGAAAATTTCCAACTGTTTACGAATCTTAGTGTTGAAATAACAGACGATATCAAAGGGGCAATAGATCGACGAAAACCCCAAACTGCTATGTATGTAGGTGGGATGGGAAGCGAAAAGAATAATTACCATCGAGATTCAATGGCCAGAAGAGGATTTCCAGAAGCGGCACAAAAGATTCAGGACTGTTGGCTAAGCGGAGACAAGGAAGGAGCAGTACAAGCTGTACCCGATGAATATATTGACCAAAGTGGCTTAATAGGCCCTAGCCAAAGAATCCGAGAACGGTTCAGTTCACTCGTTCCCAACGGAGCAACAGGACTCATGATACGAACAACTGATACAACAACGATTGAGTTAATGGCAGAAATGACCGAATCCGAATATGGTCTTGAGTAACGATCCTCACAAAGGAAGAGGAAGTATGTGTTCGCCTAAATTGTAAAGGAGCTAAGAATGCCCGAGGCATTAAATGGAACAACAACGATTCATTATGACACGAAGGGCTCTAAAGAGGATCCATCAATCCTACTTATCATGGGATACACCGAACCCATGACATCCTTCAGGGATGGTTTCTGCCAACTTCTTGTTGATGCTGGTTACCATGTGATCAGGTTTGATAACCGTGATGTTGGTCTGACGTCAAAAACACCAGGAGCACCTCCCGATCTTGAAGCAATCATCTCAGCAGTTATGGCAGGTCAAACTCCACCTCAAGTTCCTTACACTCTAAACGATATGGCAGAGGACGCTTTCGTTGTCCTTGATGCCGTCGGAGTATCCTCAGCGCATGTTGTAGGAGTCTCCATGGGAGGCTACATCGCCCAAACCATGGCTATCACAAACCCTAAACGAGTAGCGTCAATGACCTCTATCATGTCAACAACTGGAGCTCCTGGAGTAGGAATATCAACACCTGAAGTAGGAACTAATTTGAAATCACCAGCAGGCATAGAGACTAAAGAAGAAGCTGTCGAATGTTCATTACATAACTATCGGCTATTTGCTGGTCCATTATTTGACGAAGAAGCTCATAAAAAACTCGCCGCAGCAAATTACAAAAGGAATTGGAACCCTTTAGTCACGGTTTTTCAACTCGCAGCCATGATTACTGGACCTGACCGCACAGAAGATCTGAACTCAATAGACATTCCGACCCTAGTCATTCATGGAGCAAAAGATACCCTCGTACAGATAGATGGAGGTAAGGCGACCGCAGCTGCGATTAAAGATTCGCGGTTAGTAATATTTGATGAAATGGGACATGAGATACCAGAAATACTATGGTGTGACATCACGACAGAAATTCTTAATCACATACAAGTGTCTAACGGCGCTTGAAAGAAGGAAAAATGGCAGAACAACCAGACAGCTATGAAGATCTCACTCAGTGCGGATTAGATGAAGATAATGAGGCAGAACTTCTTCAAACACAGCGCGAATGCACGTTCATGTGGACGAATAAAAAAGGGGAAGCATTCGGAGTGATCATGTCATTCCTTCCCAAAGACGGAAAATTATGGCTCACCTGCGCAGAACGAAGAGCCCGAGTACCTGCTCTACGTCGCTTTCCGCGAGCTTCGGTATGTGTAAACAGCACTGGCACAGTGCTGGGCACAGGGAAAACAGTTACTTACAAAGGAGAATGCGTTATACATACCGGTAGAGATGTGAAAGATTGGTTCTACCCAGAATTCGCTCGCCATCTCAGACCTGAGCCTGAAGCCGCTCAAGTTTTTCAGAATTTTCTCGACTCTCCCGAACGAGTCGTCATAGAATTTACACCAGACTACAAACTGTCGTTCGATAGTTCAATTATGTGGGCACGTTCACCAGAAGCAGCCAGCAACAAAGAAGACCCTCGGAATCAGACAGAAATCTGATCAGAAGCCCCGCCAGTTAGGATCTCTACGCTCTCGGAAACTATTCACACCTTCTTGTGCATCCAGTGTCCCATTATTGAGTTCAACCGCCCAACTCTCTTCTTCAGTAATTGTGCGACGATCAACATCCAAGGATCTATTAACTAACCACTTCGTAAACATATGTGCCTTCGTAGGACCAGTGGCCAGACGGACCGCCCACTCCATCGCAGAGGAAATCAATTCTTCACCAGAAACTACCTTGTTACATAACCCCAATTCAAGGGCATAATCTGCAGGGATGTCGTCAGCAAAGAACATCAGTTCCTTTGTCTTCATAGGGCCAATAAGTCTTGGGAGTATCCACGTTCCCATCGCATCAGGAACCAAGCCTCTTCGTGCAAAAACCTCAATAAATTTTGCATGATCCGCCATTAGTACTAGGTCACACATCAATGCCAAGTGCACACCCATTCCTGCTGCAGTACCATTAACGGCAGCGATCACAGGCAATTCGCAATCAAGAATCGATGACATCAGAGGATGCTGCCCACGCAACATCATTCGCCTAGGCTCACCAACTGCCAACGCAGGGGCATCATCTGGGCGTTGAGCGTACTCTCTCCCTACAGAGATATCAGCACCCGGACAGAAAAGCTTTTGGCCGGTAGCAGTCAGAACTACAGCACGAGCATCAAACTGACCATTTAATGATTCAAATAGCCCTGTCATCCTGTCACGCATACCTGGAGACACAGCGTTTCCCTTATCCGGGTTATTGATCGTGATCCACGCAACTTGGTCAATAATCTCAAACTGGACTTTATCGCTGAGATCTTCCTCGTATGACATACTTTCAATCTACCCGAAATGATTTAATCCATACAATGACGGACAAGAAAGAAAGTCACGGCTCGTTAATCAAAATTTTACTTCATGGAATGGTTAAAGGCCTGAAAGGATCTGCGCTTCCTAAATGTTTCTAATACCGGAATAATAAAGTACGCTCCAAATGTGTTTAAAGCAGTGATCTTTGACGTAGCCGGAGTCTTAACAGAGGGACTAGGAGCAATTCTCCTTGAAGCAGCAGCCGAAATTGAAGGAGACCTTGACCAATTAGCTGAAGCTTTAATCCCAGTATTCATGGGCGAGGGAGACTCTGATGTTGCTGGGCATAAGTTAGAACGTGGTGAAATAACTCTGGATTTCTTTCTCTCCTCTCTCGGTGAGGTAGAGAAGGAAGCTTGGTCGATTTTGCACCCAGACTCAAAGAAATTCTTTGGAGATAGTCTTCGGCCAAAACCGGAAATGCATGACTTCGTTGCCGAAATACAAAAGGCTGGTTTTAAGACAGGGTTGATCTCAAATAACATTAAAGAATGGCAACCTGCTTGGGACAAGGTAATTCCCGCTCGAGATCTCTTTGACGCAACAATCTTTTCGTCAGAGGTTGGTTGTAGGAAACCGAACTCAGAAATCTTTAACATCGCTCTTCATAAACTAGATGTTGAACCTCAGGAAGCTATTTTTCTTGATGATTTTCCGGCTATGGCACAAGGAGCTCGAGATGCAGGTATGTATGCAATCGACGTTCATGACCACGGCATTGCGATACAAGAGACAAGAGCCTTGATACAAATATAAAAGCTAACTTTTGCAGTTACTGAAACTCTCGTATGGTTTGAACAAAGCGAGGTAGAAATGACTGAACGATACTATGTAACAGATTCTGATCTTTCGGAACAATACACGTTGTATACGCGAGCAAATGTCGGAGAAGTATTCCCCGACCCCGTAACACCATTAACGAGCAGTACTGGCCTATACCAAGCTGAGCTTGGTTGGAGAGATGCCTGGGAGCGAATGGGAGCATTCACACATGAAGAGTTTCCGCAGGATACGTTCGCCCAACTTGGAGTGGTTGGTGGGTATTGCTACCTTAACGCATCGCTAATCCGTTTATTCGGTGTTCGAGCACCGGGACTGACTTGGGAAGATATGGATGAACAATTCTTTGGCGCTATGCCTGGGGTACCCCCATATAAGCAACGCTCTGGCGATGAAGATATAGAAAAGACTCAGAAAATAGCTGCAACCTTCCAATGGGCCCTCAGCCACACAAAATTGCAAGATCTCGAAGAACTAACTGAGAGCAGAATCGCTACGAAAAAGCTGCGTGACGATCGACCTGATTTCTCAGAATACGCAAACGAGGAATTATTTGACCAATACTGTGACCTATTGAAACTTCATCGAAAATACTTTAGCCAACATATTTTCACAACCTATATGGCCACAGTGCCAGTCGGAATTATTTCAGGTGTTGCAAACGCGGTGGGCCGTCCCGACCTGCTCCTGCCAATTATTGCAGGCTTTGGAGAAGTCGATTCAGCTGAACCATCACATGCAATGTGGGATATGGGCCGAATGGTGCGCAGTAATGATCAATTGACGACCGAGTTTGACAAAGGTATCGAAGGCTTAATGGACCGGCTAGCACGAAGCGATGAAGCTGAAGCTGACGAATTCTTAAATGCGTTTGAACATTTCGTATATGAATACGGATCGCGAGGACCAAATGAATGGGAAACGCGTTCGCCCTCGTGGGAAACAAAACCTGAATTAGCGCTCAATGCGATAGACAGAATGCGTTTAGCTGGAGACGAATTCGCTCCGAAGACTCAAAATTCCGAGCGTGCCTCGCAACGTCAACAAGCAGCTACAGAGCTTCTCTCAATGGTAGAGTCTGACCCAGCAGTGCACGGAGAACTCGCAGTCGGAATTGCTGCATCTGCTGCATGGTTGCCAGCGCGAGAACGAACAAAAACAAACAATATTCGACTTATTCATGAAATGCGAATGATTATGCGGGCGATTGGCGGACGAATAGTAGAAGAAAACGGATTTGATGAAATAGAAGACTTTGGCTTCGTAACCGATGATGAATACGGAAGACTATTTAAGGAACCCACTTCCATGTTGGAAACGATTCGATCAAGGCGCGAAGAGTACTACAAACTACTTGAACGTGAAGCCCAGTTCTTATTTGATGGTCAAGCTGATCATCCCGAGACATGGCGAAGACGCGACGCAGTTTCAGAAGATGTACTAGTCAAAGATGAAATGCTTCAAGGAATGCCAGGGTGTACAGGTTTAGCTGAGGGAACTGCTCGAGTCATCCTTGACAGTAATGACCCAACATCGCTTCAGCCAGGAGATATTCTCGTGGCACCGCTAACTGATCCATCATGGACACCTCTGTTCGTGCCGGCAGCAGCAGTTGTTGTAGATGTGGGAGCACCACTCTCCCATGCAATAATAGTTAGCAGAGAACTAGGAATCCCGTGTGTCGTTTCAGCTACAGACGCCACTAGACGAATTCCAAATGGCGCCCGTATAGAGGTCAATGGGGATACTGGGGTAATTACTATTTTGGAAGTGTGAACTATCTAGGAATATCACTCCACGCAACATCTTTATCTACGCGAACGTCTCCAGGAAGCCCAAGTACTCTTTCGCCGAGTATATTACGCATAATTTCGCTCGTTCCACCCTCAATGGTGTTAGCCCGTGAGCGTAAGAATTGGCCACTGATAGATCCCGAATTGTGGGCTTCTTCGCTTCGAACCATTGGGTACCCATTGGCATGTAACATTCCGTCTGCTCCCTCAAGCTCAATACAGAGTTCAAAGATCTTTTGATTTAGTTCTGCGCTAAACAGCTTGCCAATTGAACCGCCTGGCCCAGCGTCACCGCTTTTTGCCATGGCTTTAGCCCTTTGATTAGTTAATCTCAGAATTTCTGCTCTACCCCATAGATCCGCTACTCGATCACGAAGAACACGTCTTTCAATGTCACTGAGGTCATCTTTTTTCGTACTCCATAGATTCATAAGACTTCGGATCGGGCCTCCGCCTTTGCCTCCACTTCCACCACCTAAGGCAACTCTTTCATTCATCAAGGTAGTGATAGCCACACGCCACCCATCTCCCTCATCTCCTAGTCTCTGATCATCGGCAATACGAACGTCAGTTAAGAAGACTTCATTGAATTCCGCTTCTCCTGTTATTTGATATAGAGGCCGAACCTCAACACCTGGGGCGTGCATATCAAGGATGAAATACGATAGTCCTTTATGTTTCGGAGCATCTGGGTTTGTCCGAGTTAGAAGCATTCCAAAATTAGAGTGATGAGCGAGCGTTGTCCAAACTTTCTGACCATTAACTATCCACTCATCTCCATCACGAATAGCTTTACTTGGTATACCTGCAACATCTGAACCGTGGGTAGGCTCAGAGAAAAGCTGACACCAGATATCCTCTCCGGTAAAGATCTTTTTCAGGTGTTTTTGGTGCATTTCCTCGGTTCCATGGTTTAGAACCACAGGCGCTCCCATTCCAATCCCTATAGGGTTAACGAGAAGGTCATGGTAAGGGATCTTGGCTTCACGAAGAACTTCGTCAACAATGGCCTGTTTTCCTCTACTTAAGCCAAGTCCGCCTTTCCCTTGGGGGAAATGGACAAAAGCTAATCCAGCATCGAATTGGGCGCCACGGAAAGTAAATTGGTCCACAGCGTGAGGGTCAACCTCTTCAATTAATGCTTCCGCTCGTTCTTCAAGTTCTTGATCACTTATTGACAAGATTTTCTCCTATCTCCGTTTAAGGCTCGCATTTGGCGAAAGTCCTTAATCATCATTAGCATGCTACATATATATTATGGTCGTGAAACGCCATACCACGCCAAATGGTGTGTCAACATTCATAGCAAGGAACCAATATGCGAGAAGTAGTAATTGTTGAAGCCGTCAGGACCCCTCTTGGGAAAAGAAATGGTGGATTATCCACTATGCATTCCATTGACCTATTAGGTGCAGTTCAGTCAGAATTGTTCTCAAGGAGCGGAGTTAATCCATCCGAAGTTGGTCAAGTTGTTGGAGGGTGTGTTGGTCAGGTTGGAATGCAAACTATGAATGTAACCCGAAATGCATGGCTTACTTCAGGGCTACCCCTTGAAGTTGCTGCAACAACAGTTGATGCACAATGCGGTTCATCACAACAAGCAACAAACCTTGCCTACGCTCTTGTAGCTGGGGGAGTCGTTGACGTAGCAGTTGGATGTGGAGTGGAATTAATGAGTGGTGTTCCGATGGGGGCAACCATTTCCTCTGGAGTCGGTAAGCCTGTCAATCGGGGGTATTGGGAAAAGTATGAATTGACATCACAATTCGAAGGCGCTGAGCGAATTGCGAAGCAATGGGATATCAGCCGCGAATCTTTAGATGAGTTTGGAAAACTCTCACAAGATAGAGCAATACAGGCCTGGGAGGAAGACCGATTCGGTTCCCAAATCCTTTCAATTAACGCACCTGATATTGGTGAAGATGGAGAACCTAGTGAAACAACTCGCACCATTTCGCGTGATGAAGGGCTCAGAGAGACAAGTCTTGAAGCATTAGCAGGTCTTCGAACGAACATGCCAGATGGAGTGCATACAGCTGGAACTTCCTCTCAAATCTCAGATGGAGCAGGCGCTGTTCTCCTCATGACCAGGGAAAAAGCTGACGAGCTAGGAGTTAAACCTATGGCTACGATTGTTGATTCATGCCTCGTAGGCTCAGACCCTGTCCTCATGCTCACGGGACCCATCTATGCAACGCAAAAGTTGCTTGCAGATAATGGCCTCCAAATGAGTGACATAGATGTTGTAGAAATAAATGAAGCATTCGCTTCCGTTGTACTTGCATGGGAGAAAGAACTTAACCCAGATATGGCAACAGTGAATCCGAACGGTGGAGCAATCGCTATCGGTCATCCCTTAGGAGGAACAGGGGCAATACTTCTAACCAAAGCTGTTCATGAACTCCACCGGTCAGATAAAGAGCACGCAATTGTTACGATGTGTTGTGGTGGAGGGTTAGGAACAGGAACGCTTATTAAGCGTTTGTAAGAACTATGCCAGAAACCCCCAAAGAACTTATTTCACCGCCATGGAGCCGTGTCGAGTGGTCAATTATGTTGGTTGCGCGAGATATTCGACGAACTTTCGATGAGGTATTCCTTGATTTCGACTTAAATCTTTCTGGAGCGGCATTGATGGCGCTGTTAAATGAACATGGACACTTATCTCAAACTACCGTAGGGAAATGCCTTGGGATGGGGCGTGCATCCGCTGGGACGCTCATTGATAGTTTAGATAAGAGGGGATTAGTTCAAAGACAAGAGAACCCTAAAGACAAACGTGTTTTGCTTGTTGGATTAACCGATAAGGGTAAGGAGTTAGCTGTTCAGCTTGAGCAAAGAGATTCCGAATTAAGAGATTTATTTCGAGAAGGGGTTAGCAGGGAAGAGCGATTTCAACTTGTAGATGTTCTGCAAAGGTTAAGAACTAATCTTAATGAGGTAAGAAAAGATCATTCGAAAGTTAATAAAAAAGGAGAGTAAAAATATGGATTTAACAGGTGCGTCAGCTGTCATTACCGGAGGAGCATCAGGAATCGGAGAAGCAAGTGCAAGAAATCTAGCTAGTCTCGGGGCACGATGCGTCATCGTTGATTTGCAGGATGAAAAAGGAGAAGCAGTCGCTAAAGAGCTAGGCGGATTGTATGTAAAAGCCGATGTAGCTGACGAGGAACAAGTTCAAGCTGCTGTGGATGCTGCTATGGAAATGGGGCCTTTGCGGGCACTCGTGAACGGTGCTGGAATTGGAAGCGCTTCTCGGACAGTAGACCGCAATGGCGATCCTATGCCCTTAGCACAATTTGAGTTCGTAATTCGCGTAAATCTTATAGGTACGTTCAACTGCATCCGGCTTGGAGCATCCGCCATGGCTAAAACAGATCCACTTGATAGTGACGGTCAGCGAGGAGCCATAGTAAACATGGCATCAGTTGCAGCGTTTGATGGACAAACAGGTCAAAATGCCTATTCAGCTTCCAAAGGAGGCGTTGTAGGAATGACGCTTCCGATAGCACGCGACCTGGTACCACTGGGGATCAGGGTAAATACAATTGCCCCCGGACTGATCGATACACCAATCTACGGAGAGGGAGAAGCTTCAGACCAATTTAAAGCACATCTCGGGCAAAGCGTTCTTTTCCCCAAGAGACTCGGGTACGCCAGCGAACTCGCATCAATGGTCACTGAATGCATAACAAATGATTACATGAATGGTGAAACAATCAGAGTAGATGGCGGCGTTCGTCTTCCACCAAAATAAGGAGTAAGAATGACAGAAAATAGCGCAGTACTCACAGAAACGAGGGGCAGAGTTCTCTTAATTACACTTAACCGCCCTGAAGCCATGAATGCGATCAACACGGATCTTGCTCAAGGCCTCCTTGCAGCAATTGAGGAACTTGATTCAAATGATGGACTAACTGCAGGCGTATTGACCGGAAACGGGAGAGGGTTCTGCTCAGGAATGGACCTTAAAGCTTTCGCAGCAGGAGGACCGCCAAAAGGATTTGATCAATTTCTTGAAACAGGGTCAAAGAAACCACTGATTGCCGCAATTGAAGGATTTGCTTTAGCAGGTGGCCTTGAAGTTGCACTAACTTGCGATCTACTAGTTGCAGCTAAGGATGCAAAAATAGGAATCAGAGAGGTCAAAGTCGGTTTATTCGCAGCGGGAGGAGCTTTGCTTCGACTACCTCGAAGGTTGCCGTACTCGGTAGCTATGGAGATGGCGTTAACTGGTCAACCCATAACATCTGATGAAGCGAAAACCTATGGGTTAGTTTCACGAGTCACAGATAATGGAGGAACCATTGATGCTGCTCTAGAGCTAGCTGAGCAGATAGCGGAAAATGCGCCACTGGCCGTTGCAGCTTCAAAAGCGTTAATACAAGCACAACAAGGGATAACAGAAGAGGAATTCTGGGAACTTCAAAAACCCCACATGGTGAAGGTCTTCACTTCAAACGATGCAAAGGAAGGTCCAGCATCTTTTGCTGAAAAGCGATCACCTAACTGGTCAGGAACGTAGAAGAAAGAATTCATCAACTATAGGAGAAAACATGAAATTAGCAATGTTGCTTCCATACTCAAATAGGTTCTCGGAGGCAGTTGACCGAGTAGTCCAACTCGAGAAAGCAGGACTTGACTTAATCTATGTACCCGAAGCGTATGCGGCCGATGCGGTTTCAGCTATGGGATACCTAGCGGCGAAAACAGACACTGTGCAAATAGGGTCAGGAATTCTTCCAATATATAGTAGGACACCAACGCTATTAGCAATGACCGCTGTAGGCATGGATGAAATATCAAATGGTCGATTTGTTCTGGGCCTTGGGGCGTCAGGCCCACAGGTCATAGAAGGCTTTCACGGAATCCCATATAAGGCCCCGCTGGGCCATACCAGAGAGGCAATCGAGATATGTAGAAAGGTATGGAAGCGGGAGGAAAAGCTAACACACGACGGAAAGTACTACACGCTTCCTCTTCCGGAAGACCAAGGAACTGGATTGGGTAAACCTCTAAAAATTATCACCCACCCGCTGCGCCCAAACATTCCTATACACATAGCCTCACTAGGTCCCAAAAATGTCGAGCTCACAGCTGAACTTGCTGAAGGATGGCTTCCCACACTCTTCATGCCTGACAAAGCGGACCTCGCATTTGGTGATGCTTTGACAATAGGGCTTAGTAAACGAAGTAGTGATCTTCCTCCACTCGATATTGTTGCCGGAGGAATGGTAGCGATCGGTGATGATGTTAAACAGTACCTTGATTTCGGGCGACCAAATACTGCTCTTTATGTCGGAGGCATGGGAGCGCGAGGAAAAAACTTCTACAATTCTTTAGTCCAACGGTACGGTTTTGAACAAGAGGCTCTTCAAATTCAAGATCTCTACCTATCAGGAAAGAAGAAGGAAGCTGAAGCAGCAGTTCCACTTGAACTCCTTGAAGGCATGAATCTCGTCGGCCCGGAAGGCTACATCAAAGAAAAAATAGCCCAATTCGCCGAAGCAGGCGTGACCTACCTAAATATCGGACCGATCGGACCACCTGAAGAACAAATGAAAATAGTCGAAAAGCTAAAGGAAATTATTTCCTAACAGCGAATGGGAATAGCTACTTTCCCTTCAGCGCCTCAATAGCCAACCTAAATGCGTCATCACATTTCGTATCAACAGGAGGACGCAAAGTAACCCCGCTAACGAGGCCACCGAAGCGTTCATGCACCTCATCCGCCAAACCATCAAATGAGCAAGCAATAACAACTTGATGGAATAACTCACCAGGAATCAACCGGTAGCTATCCTTGCCTTCACCAGCCGAAAACCGTTTTCGCAGATCCACACCCAAATCCCTAAAGCCCAAAAGGTCAAGAGTCGGCGCATAAGCAGGAGTTGAATATAAGAAAGCAAGCATTCTTTTCTTCTCATCAATAAGCCTTTCACGCTCCTCAGCAGCATCTGTTACCACCGTCAACGGAGCAGCGATCACCGGAAAGATTCTCTTCAGATTCACTCCTAAAGTGGAATCAATCAAAGGAATAATATTTTCTCTCAGATGCAAAGAATGCGAATTAGTTGGATGTGTAATTAAACCATCACACTGTTCAGCAGCCAATTTACTCAACCTCGGGCCCACCGCTCCCAACCAAATCTCAGGAACGCGAACGCCACCTAAAGACTCAGGAATAAATTCATCCTGTAAACGAGACAAATTATAGAACTCACCGTGAAAGGGAATACACTCCCTCTGCCCGAAAGAATTAAAACATGCCTTAACAACGCCAATATATTCACTCAACCTATTCACAGGATTATCAAAAGGCATTCCATATCGTTCCTCAATATTTTTTCGGACCTGAGTACCTAAACCCAAATCAAAGCGCCCCTCAGATAACCGTGCAAGGTCCCAAGCAGAAAGAGCTGAAAGCATGGGGCTTCTAACAAAAGCTAGAGCAACTCCTGTACGCACATGTAGCGAAGACGTTGCTTCTAAAGCAAGAGAAGACATAACAAATGGGTCATGAACCATTTCAGGAATATGTAAAGTATCAAAACCCAAAGACTCGACCCGACGAGCATAGTCTCTAACATCACGTAACTGCATTCGAGGATTGATCCCAGCAACAATCTCCATTTACGCTCCTTTACCCTCATGTAACAATAGAAGAATTTCCGCTGAGTTACTTTTCCACGCAACTTTCAACTAACGTCACATCATGATCTCATTGATTGAATTTAAACACAAAGCTAGAGACTGGATACAAAGGAACCTCGAAATTGCACCCCCAAATTACGGAGCAATCCTGCCACCAAATCTAGAAAAAGTAGGTGTTGATTGGCAGAAGAGATTATTTCATGAAGGGTGGGCAGGAATTCACTGGCCAAAAAAACACGGTGGATTAGGGCTTACACCAGAGCACCAATCTATTTGGCTTGAAGAATGCGCACGAGCTGATGTTCCACCATATGTAAACATGGTTGGGGTTGTTCTCGCAGGACAAGGTGTACAAATTTTTGGGACAGATCACCAGAAAAACCTACATCTAAAATCAATTATTGATGCGACACAACTCTGGTGTCAGCTCTTTTCAGAACCTGAATCCGGGTCCGATTTAGGGTCACTTCGCACCACCGCCGAATCAGATGGAGATGGATGGATAGTGAATGGGCAAAAGGTCTGGTGCAGTGGAGGTCGATATAGCAACTGGGGAATACTTATGGCCCGCACAGACCCAAACCTTCCAAAGCATCGCGGTATCAGTTTCTTTCTAATTGATATGCATAGCGATGGTATAGAAACACGCCCCTTGCGCCAAATGACAGGTGAAGAAGAATTTGATGAAGTATTCTTCACCGATGTTTCACTTCCCCAAACTGCACTCCTAGGTCCGTTAAATGGAGGATGGCATGTAGGTATGGATATCTTGACAAAGGAAAGAGGCTCAATAGGGGCAGGAGCAATAACAATGCAGCGAAGACTAGATAGCCTTCAATCTCTAGCGAATAAAGAGCTATCGCATGACAAACGGCAACAGCTCGTGCAGTTGCTCATAAAAGGGAAAAGCTATCATTACTTAGGCCAACGTCAAGGGCCAGCAGCATCGGTTTCCTCTTCTTTGAATAAATTAGGGATCACAGAATTAATGTTTGATATCGCTAACTTACGAGCAAATATTGCCGAAACTGAAGCGTTATTATCTGGGGCTGGTTCAGACAGCTTGCTTTCGGCACCGGGAGCGAAGATAGCGGGAGGGACGTCACAAATACAAAAGAATATTATTGGCGAGCGAATACTCGGCCTTCCCAAAGAACCAAAACCTAGCTGACTATAATCAGCTACTGCAGCTAAGCATGGAACACCCAGCGCGATCCTTTGCCCAGTCAGGACGCTTCACAGCCCATTTATCAAATTGGGGCTGGTCATCATAAGGGGTCTTGAGCATCGTCTGAAGATCATAGAGCATACTTAGGTCACCTTGTTCCGCAGAATCTATTGCTAGCTGAGCTAAATAATTTCTCAGAACATACTTTGGATTGACCTGATCCATTTGCGCTTTTCGTCGATCATCAGGAATTTCTTGGCCCCGGAGAACATCACGATAATTCTCTATCCAGTCCCGAAGAGTCTCCCAATGTGATTCGGACTTAGATACAGGCTCATAGTAGGAACTCTTAAGAAGAGCGGATATTTCATCAATACTGATGTCAGAACCCACCGTTATAGAAGATAAAGAACGGAAAAAAATAGTCATGTCTATTTCCCCTGTTTCGAGAATAGAAAATAAATCTGTAATCACTCGTTGCGATGAGCTTGAACTATATTCAACCAATCCCAACTTGGCAGCTATCATCTCAGACCAACTTCGTGAAAATATTTCCTCATACTCATCTAAAGCTTCTTGTAACGGCTCAACACTACCCACTACCGGATAAATCGCATTAGCTAACTGAGCTAAATTCCAATGCCCCACAGCGGGTTGATTACGAAATCGGTATCGACGTTGGTGTCGGTCAGTAGTGTTTGGGGTCCAATCCGGGTCAAAATCATCTACCCATCCATACGGTCCATAGTCAATAGTCAGTCCATGTATTGACATGTTGTCGGTATTCATCACCCCATGCACGAAACCAACACGCTGCCAGTGCGCCATTAATAAAGCTGTAGAGGAAATGACTTCTCGGTAAAAATCGACATATTTCTCAGGTGAAGTATCACTGATTTCAGGAAAATGATGTTTGATTGTGAAGTCAAGCAACGCTTTTAATCCATCAATATTTTCCCGAGCAGAAAAAATTTCAAAGCTTCCAAATCGAATAAATGATTCAGCGACACGACACACAACTGCACCGATTTCTTCAGCTAGATTTCCATCGTAAAACATGTCCCGGACGACGTTATCTCCAGTATTACAAAGGCTAAGCGCACGCGTAGTAGGCACGTGGAGATAATGCATAGCCTCACTGCATAAATACTCTCTGATGGAGGATCTAAGAACAGCTCTTCCATCACCACTTCGCGAATATGGTGTTGGACCGGCGCCTTTTAATTGCAACATATAATTTTTCGAATCTATTCCTTGAAGCTCACCCAAATTGATTGCTCGTCCATCACCTAATTGCCCAGCCCAATTCCCAAATTGATGTCCCCCGTAGCACATCGCGTGCGGATCCATATCCGCGGTAACTGCATTTCCAGAAAAGACTTCAGCAAATTCGTCAGAGTCTGCAAGGCCGCTTGATATGCCGAGTAGTAAACGGACTTCCTCGGACACAACAAGGGTTTTCGGAGCAGCCGTCGGAGTAGGAAAGACTCTTGAATAGTAAGCGTCATGAACCTGACGACGAGTATTAGAAAGGTCCTGATCACCACTTAACTCAGTTGTGAATGGATTATCAAACTTTAGGTCCCCTAATGTAACTTGTCGCATTCGTGATTCAGGCTTCTCCATCAAACTCTCTCTTTCGTAGCCTCTACGATAGTTCGCAAAAACCGTTGTCACCATCTACGATCAATCTGTGTGGAAACATGAAGATGTAGATCCATTTAACGATGAGCCCCAACCCGAGACAGCACTTGTGCGAGCTGGCGAAGATTTAGATTGGCAAACTGTTGAATCATTTTTGCGGGATTCACTTCCACAAGAGATAGATACCACTGGAAAATTTGATATCCGCCAATTCCCCAATGGGGCAGCAAACCTAACATACCTAATTTCATTTGGGGAAACTGAACTTGTTTTGAGGCGACCTCCATTTGGGGATTTAGCCCCTGGAGCTCACGATATGACGAGAGAATATAAGGTTCTATCAAAACTTTGGAAGATCTTCCCAAAGGCGCCTCGCGCATATCTATTTTGTGATGACGAGACCGTTGCAGGCGCCGCAATGTTTGTTATGGAACGCCGCGTCGGTGAAGTAATACGTGGAATCATTCCCCATTCAATGAGGCACCATGACCGTTTAGGAAATCGAATTGGTCGTGCACTATCCTCAGCGATTGCCGAATTTCATGCGTTAAGCCCAGCTGATATCAAGTTGGAAACTTTAGGCAAGCCGGATGGTTTTGTTCTGCGGCAAGTTGAAGGATGGAAAAAAAGATGGGATCTAGTTTCTGCTGAACAGCACCAACACGGAATGAATGACGTATACAGCGCCTTACTAGCTGACTTACCAGAGCCTCAACGAGTAGCGTTCGTTCATAACGACCTCAAACTTGATAATTGCATGTTCGAAGCAGATAACCCAGATGATGTTTACGCAATATTTGACTGGGATATGACAACACTGGGGGACCCCCTTGTTGACTTCGGAACGCTACTGAATTATTGGCCTGACCCCGACGATGACCCTGATGTGGTTCGAGGCGGCCATGCGGGACTTAATCAAATGGGCCTGCCAAGCAGGGCACAAATGACAGAATATTATGCAGAAAAATCTTCACTAGACTTAGCAAATATTCATTGGTACGAGGCCTTTGCACAATGGAAAACAGCAACCGTTCTCCAGCAACTTCATTACCGGTGGAAAGTTGGCGACAGCACGGACGAACGCATGGCAACTATTGCTGATGGTTTACCGCGCTTCATTCAAAAAGCTGAAGACCTACTCAATATGTAAATTACTCAGTAGCGTCGTAGCTGTATAGCTCTCGAAGTTCTCGCTTTAGGATTTTTCCACTAGCATTTCGAGGAATTACATCAATGAATTCAACAGCCTTTACCGTCTTGAACGGCGCTAGCTTTCCTTCACAATGATTAATCACATCATCTGCCGTCAGTGAATCATCAGAACGAACGATCACTGCCAAAGGAGATTCACCCCATTTTTGTGATGGGATTCCAATTACTCCAGCATCATTGATCTTTTCATGCGCTAATAACACATTCTCTATTTCAGCTGGGTAAACGTTCTCTCCGCCAGAGATCAACATATCTTTCACACGATCAACGATTGTGACAAAACCATCCTCATCCATCGTCGCGACATCTCCAGTCTTAAGCCATCCATTAACCAGTGCTTCTTCATTCGCTTCAGGCCTATTCCAATATCCAACCATAATATGGGGGCCCTTCACTTCAACTTCCCCAGCTTCACCTGGGCTACATTCATTACCGGTTTCATCAACGACACGGACTTCAGTAAAGGTGAAGGCTTTTCCAGTTGATCCTGCTCTAGTAACAGCATCTTCTGAAGAGATAATGCATGCGGGCCCACAAGTTTCAGTCAAGCCATAGACCTGATGGATCTCTATTCCCATATTCGTATATGTTTCAATTAAGGACACAGGAACAGGTGCAGCGCCGCTAATTACGTTGCGTAGTGTCGAGTGGTCATGATTTTCAGCATCATGTGTAAGTAACATGAACTGCAACATAACGGGAACCATCAGTGTCGTATTAATCTTTTCATCACGAATCAAGTCCCAGGATGCGGTAGGGTCGAATGCTTTCATTAGGGTTATCGAACCACCAACGAATACTGACGTAATGACTGGTGTTAGCGCACCAACATGAAACAAAGGAAGAGCATTCAAGAATCTGTCAAAATGCTGCATATCTGCAGTTGTCGCATTCGTAATGTTCGCCCACAATACTGTGTTGTGACTATGCATTACGCCTTTAGGTAAGCCGGTTGTCCCTGATGTATACATAATGAACACAAGGTCATCATCGCCGCCTGATACCTCAGGCTCTTCCATGCTTGAAGATGACATCCATTCGCTGTAACCAACAGCTCCCTCAATTGTTTCTCCACCAACTTGTATAAACGTTGAAATATCTGTCTTGTCACCACGGCTACGGAGTTCAGTAACGACCTCTGAGAATTCTTCGCTGAAAAGAAGAACAGTAACTCCTGCGTCATGAAGAATGAATTCAAGCTCGTCCGCAACAAGTCGCCAGTTCAAAGGAACGTTAACGCCGCCGATTTTCGCTACCGCAAAGAAAGACTCAATGAACTCTTTCCCATTCATTAAAAGAAGACCGACGCGGTCTCCGTGAGTCATTCCTGAATTGGTGAGAGCGTGAGCAACTTGATTTGATCGTTCGTTGAGTTCACGGTACGACAAGCGCAACTCACTAGCTGGTTCATAGATGGCTTCCAACCCGCTGTCTCTTCGTGCTCTGTTCGTAAGAAAATTTCCTATATTCTGTGGCATGCTAACTCCCTTTATGTACTTCATCTTAACGGTATCAAGGCGATCTGGAAATTCTTCCCCCTAGCGAATGAACGAATTCCTTGAACTAAACGGTAAGGTTCATTCATGTTCAGCTCATTGAAAGACGTTCTGCGTTTCAAAAGATTTGAAATCAGCCCTGCAAAACGTCGGCTAAGTAAAGCGGCAAATATAGGGGACCTCAGAATAATGGCAAAAAAACGATTGCCAGGCGGTGTCTTTGATTACATAGATGGAGCTGCAGAAGATGAGCGCACATTGCGAAGGAATGTCTCAGCTTTTTCAGATTATGGTTTTAAGCCCAGAGTATTGCGTGATGTGTCAAATATTGATAGTTCGGTTGACATACTGGGGACAAGAGCGCCTATACCTTTAATTTGTTCACCCACAGGCTTTACGCGTATTGCCCATCCTGAAGGGGAACTTGCGGTGAGTAGATCCGCTGCTAGAGCAGAAATACCATTTTGTTTATCGACAATGGCTACGAGGTCAATTGAAGAAATAGAGGATACAACGCTCCCGGAAGACACAGCGAGAGACTTTGCTCCTAGAAACTGGTTTCAAGTATACGTATGGAAAGACAAAGGACTACTGAGAGATCTATTAGGGAGAGCAAAGGATGCAAATTTTGAAACCATCGTGATAACTGTTGACACAGCAGTTCTCGGCCGAAGAGAGCGAGATGTGAGACGGGGTTTCACGCTTCCGCCACAATTAGGCCTCAGCACAATCATTGATGGAATCAGGAATCCTGGTTGGACTTGGAACTTCGTCAAAAATGAACCAATACGATTTGCAAATGTTGTTGGGAAGTCAACAGACGATGGTAGTTCAGCAATTTCCTTGGCTAACCATGTAAATGCTCAGTTTGACCAATCTTTATCCTGGCGTGACATTGAGTGGTTCAGGGAGCAATGGGATCAAAAGATTGTTCTTAAAGGTATACAAACTGTGGATGATGCCAAGTTGTCTGCACAGCACAGTGTAGATGCCATAGCATTATCAAACCATGGTGGTAGACAATTAGATGATGCACCAAGCCCAATTAACTTAGTTAAACCGGTAAGTGATGTTGTCGGCGATGATCTCGAGATTTATTGTGACGGAGGTATTAGGAGGGGAAGCGACATTGTTAAAGCAATAGCTATGGGAGCTGATGCATGCATGATTGGTCGCCCATTTCTTTACGGACTAGGTACTGCAGGAGAGGAAGGCATTGATTGGGTTCTGGATTTCCTCAAACAAGGGATGCATCAAACAATGGCTTTACTCGGGGCAAGGAGTTTGGCTGACTTGAGCCCAGGCCTCATAGAAACAAGAAGCAAAAACTTATCGGATAACGATTAGCCCATGAAATTGTACGTCTCGGATCTTCCAGATGCTTTCAGGATGAATGCTGCAATCAAAAAACCGAAACCCATAACGAGCACAACGGCCTGAGGCCCAAACCTATCAGCGAGGGGGCCTTGGATAATAGAACCTAGAGGTGCTCCAATAGTAAAGACCATCAAGTACATTGCCATGACCCGGCCACGAACAGGTTCGGGGACCCGCAATTGAAGTGTGGTATTAGTGGTCGTAGCCATAACAAGATGTGCGCAGCCGACTATGAAAATTCCAGCAATCCCGACCCAATAGAATGAGGTTGCAGCTAATAGTATTTCACCACACCCGTACCCCAGGAGTGAACCAACAAGAAGACGGGATCGCTTTACCCGTGAGCCAAATGCGGCCAGCCATGGAGCAATGATAACTGCTCCGATTCCATACATTGACATAAGAAGACCAAATCGGAATTCGTCTGCCTCAAAGACGTTTTCTATGAAGAGAATAAGATGAACTTGGACTAATGGGCCACCCAAAATAGCTACGAATGTAGCTGCAAGATAACCGGTCATGATTGTCGGTTGAGTTTTTGCATATGCCCAACCTTTAGCGAATTGACTTAATTGGGAATCCGTACGATTCGCAAGTGGGCTGGGAGGAGTCTTAGGGAGCGTAAGCAAAGTACAAAAGACGACTATGAAAGAAATTCCATTACCTAGAAAAGCCCATGCAGGGCCTAAAACAGCGAGGATAACCCCGCCGATACTAGGACCAATTGCCCGCGCGGCATTGAACTGCGTTGAGTTTAAAGTGATTGCATTCATCAGAAAATCACGGGGCACTAAATCAGCTACGTACGCTTGCCACGCCGGTAATGCATAGCCGTTACCTATTCCATAAATAACATTGACGGCAATATAAACAAGTGGTTCTCGAACCCCTACCCACCATAAAATTGCATTCGAAACAGCTATCGTCGCTAAAATTACCTCGCAAACCAATAAAATTTTGCGGCGCGAAAGCCTATCTGCCATGGGGCCCGCAAACGGGCCAACTATTGCCATAGGAATCATGAGAGCAAATACTGAAGCACCTACCCACGCACCAGACTCTGTCATTTCAAACATTATGAAAGGAGAAGCTATCCCTTGAAGCCAACCCCCGCTATTGGATGCCAAGCCAGCAAACCAGAAGCGTCTAAAGTCCTGTATTCGAAGAGCAGATATAGCATCTGACAACTTTGGACGGGAAAAATTCTGGGATAGCTCGCTCATACGTTATGGTTCACGTCCTCATATCAAGATTTCTCATTGTAGGCGCTTCGAAGTTTACTTTTCTGAATTTTCCCCATTGAATTTCTAGGAAGCTCATCAATAAGTACAAATTCGTTTGGAAACTTTAAGCCTGTAATTTTGCCTTTCAGCAAATCTTTGACCTCTTGCTCATCGAAATTTTTAAAAGGAACTATGACGGCAATAACTCTTTCCCCCAAATCTTCATCAGGAATACCAATAACAGCGGATTCACCTATGCAATCAACTTCATCAAGATGAAGCTCAATTTCCTTCGGGTAGATATTTTCCCCTCCGCTGATAATTAAATCTGAGTCACGTCCCTTAAGGCGTAACCTACCATTATCATCTAGCACCCCAATATCACCAGTGATCAAGAACCCGTCATCAAGAAGGACTTCAGTTGTCTCCCTTGGCTTTCGCCAGTAACCATTAAAGAGATGTTCGCCAGCGACTTCAACAATACCTGTCTCACCGGGACTGCATTCTTTTCCTTCGCTACGAACACGCATTTGAACTCCAGGTAAGGTAAACCCGACTGAGCCAGGAACTCGATCTCCTTGTAAAGGATTAGATGTAATAATTCCAGCTTCAGTCATTCCATATCGTTCAAGAACTCTATTCCCTGTTCTTCTATAAAAGGTATTGTGGATTTGTTCAGTCATAGGTGCAGAGCCAGAGGTAAATAGGCGAATACCGGCACAAACTTTCTCTGTAAAATCATCCCTAGACAACAAGCGTGAGTAGTAGGTGGGAACTCCCATAAAAACAGTTGCTAAAGGAAGATTATTAAGAACGTCAGAAACTGAAAACTTCTCAAGAAAAATAACTTCACAACCGCTAAGCATTGCACAATGCATAGCAACAAATAAACCGTGTACATGGAACGTTGGGAGTGCGTGAAGAAGAATATCTGATTGCGAGAAGCCCCAAAGCTGATTCAATGCCGACCCATTTGTTATCAATGCACGATGACTAATCATTACTCCCTTAGGCCGCCCAGTTGTGCCACTTGTATATAGGATTACAGCAACATCAGTAGCGACTGTCTCAGCACATTCCGTTGACGCAGATAACTGAAGTGCTAATTCAGAAAGAGTTCCAGAGGGACCAATAGTTTCGATCTTGACATGGCTATCAAATACTTGGCCAGCGTCTAATACAACCATTGTGGGGTCAGAATCATTGATGAGGTAATCGAATTCTTCTTTGGAACATTGAGGATTAACAGGAATAAATACCGCTCCTTGCTGCAGGCACGATATGTAGAGTGCTAATGCGTCAACAGATTTGACAGTTTTAGATAGAACTCTGTGTCCCACTCCCACTCCGCATGTTCGTAAAGCACTACAATATCGTCCTGCTAATTCAAAAAAACTTTCATAAGTTATTGAGAACTCTTCTGGCACAGATACAAAGTTTTTATGTTCAAAGCCTTCTGCTGCATTTCGTAATGCTAAAAAGAGATTGTTAGGCATCAGATCGTTTCAATTTATCCCGATGAGGAATAGAACCACGAGCAATTGCGGTCATCGCTAAAATAATAAGCACTCCACCAAACAAAACTGTGGTCCCTAGCACTTCCCCAAAAAACATAGCCCCCCCGACTACCCCGAACAATGGAAGAAAATACCCGATTACGGAAACTTGTCCTGTAGTTCCAATTTCGTTCGCTTTGAGTATCGATAAAAACGATATGTAGGTGACTAAACCAAAGACGAAAAGCATCGGGATATGCCATGAAGCAAAGCCGTCTTCAGGCTTTGTTGCAACATCAAAACCTATTGTTAAAATTAAAGATGCAATACCAGCTACTAAGAGATTAGGGGCAAGTAATGCCATAGGTTTATGCCGTAGTGTGAAATATCTCGTTAGTACTCCAGCACCACCAGCGATAGAAGACCCTGCAAGCACGAGAAGGATATCCCAAGCACTTCCACCATCGTCAATAGATCCTATCGCTAGGATAGTAACCCCTCCATAAGCTGAAACTAGTCCGAAAGCTTTCAATAAATTAAACCGTTCATCAGCAAAAACGAAATGAGCAACAATTGCGGTGAAGATAGGGCCAAGAGAGATAAGTAATGTATTTATCCCTGCAGGAAGTCGATCAAATCCGACATTAAATATTAATGAAGGACCTAAAGAACTAAAAAAACCTAAGAGTATTCCAGGAGGGACAGACGCCCACCTTAACTCTTTCCTAAGTATTCCGTGAATGAGGGCTAAGAACCCTCCGAAAAGGAAAGGAATCCACGTTACGGTAAAAGCATCAATACCATCGTTGGTGAATTTCTTCACAAGTAGTCCACCAGCACCAAAAGAGATTCCTGTGAAAGCAACAAATCCCCAAACATTCACACTAAACCTGCTCGGAGTGTTCAGTTGCATCATGGGATTGAACTCTACACCCTCTTACGTGAATTGGATTCTATTGGTAAACACACCTACCCGTGTTACTTATTCACAACACTTGTGCTAGAAAGATATAGGAGAGTTTGATGAACAGACATAAAAGAGTTTGATGACAGAAATTCCTATTTCTTTGTCTGAAGTCACGACTTCGTGGTTGGAGCAGCAATTTTATGACGCAGGCCACGATATAGCCGGAATAGTTGGTCTTGAACATACCCCGATGGACGGTTTCACGGGAGCGATGGGCGAAGTAGGGATCTTCACAATTGAGTGGAAAGATGGTTCAGATTCAAAACTTCCTAAATCGTTCGTTGCAAAATGCCCATTAGACGATGACATAGCCAGGCTTTACAACGAAGTAATGCAATATTATGTTCGAGAATCAGGTTTCTATTCAGATCTCGTTGATCAAGTTGACATGCGCATCCCGAAATGCTGGTTGAATAGGTTTGATCATCAGACTGGACGTGCATTTCTCTTACTTGAGTATCTAGGACATGCAGAGAAGGGTGATATTCTAAAAGGGTGCGAAATTGAAGTTATGGAAAAGCTCGTAATTGATGTAGCGAACATGCACGGAAAATTCTGGATGGATCAACGTTTGCGTGAAATACCATGGCTCATTGATTGGACCACTGAGAATTTAAAACTCGGTATAGATATCACTAGACATTCATGGAAGACTTTGGCATCTCAAGAACCAGATCGCTATCCAAAAGACCTATTTGCGGTTCTTGAGTCCACTTGGGTTAATAATACGGTTGAGTGGTTAGGTCATTATGCAAGGCGGGACTGGACACTGACACACATGGATTATGAATTAGACAACGTCCTTATCGACGATAAAGGCCCCATAGTCATTGACTGGCAAAGCCCCATGATTTCACACCCCGGTGTTGACCTTGCATGGTTACTTGCAGCATCCCACACAGACAAGACTCTAGCTGTTGAAGGCGACCTTTTGAAACTGTATCGTGAGACCCTCTCTAGTAGCGGGGGACCCAACTGGTCAGCTCATGAACTAGAAGAAGCACTAGCGTGGGGAATCCTTTATCCCGTATCGTGTCAAGCTGTTCCATATCTTCAAGACCTCTCTGCTTACGGAGAAGGTGCAGAGAGAATGCATCAACGATTTGAAAAATTCTTGCAAGGGTCAATTGATGCCGCCGTAAGATGGAATCTCGTTGACCATTTACAACCACTAATTTAAGAAAGTAATTTCATGGACCTTATAATCGTACGTCATGCACGCCCTGAAAGAGTTGAGAATGCTGAGGCAGACGGGCCAGCAGATCCCTCTCTTTCCGAAGTTGGTATGAAGCAAGCTCAAGCGGTAGCTAATTTCTTAAAAGGTGAACAAATTGACAGGATCGTATCCAGTTCAATGCGAAGAGCGATTCAAACGGCTCAACCATTATCCAAAATCATCAGCAAAGACATCGCAAGCCGAGATGACTTACGAGAATCTGATCACAACAGTTCAACATATATTCCAGTTGAGGAGATGACATATGATTCAGCTCCTATCCAAGCCTATATAAATGACCCGCTAGCAGTTTTTGAAGGAGATTATGATTCATTTCGTGATCGCGTCGTAGGGGCATTCGATGACCTTATCGCTACGCATAGAGGTGAGACAGTCGTAGTCTTTTGTCACGGTATGGTAACGTCGGTATACCTTCAGACCATATGGCAACTAGAGAATCCATTCATGATCCAACCTGACTATACAAGCGTTACAAGGGTTCAAGCATCAGTCAATGGATTCAGAACAGTACGAAGCATCAACGAAACAGGTCACGTACGAAATTTGATTGAGAGACCGACCTTTGGAAAGAAAAGCTAGGCCACGCCAAGTTCAGAGAAGTCTATACCGGTGAGTTCTATACTCTTCTCCCACAAGGCACGGCCATCGTGAACATCGTGCGCTGCTTTTTTCGCCGAAACTTTTATTGCAGGCCCCCGAATCTGTAGGCGATGGTTAGGGCCATAATAATCGTTTCCTTCTGCTTCAGGATCAGTTGCTGCTCGCAACGTTGGAATTGCCCCATCCGCAGATGTCTGACAAATAAAAGGCCCTACCTTTCCCCAAATATTTTCGGCATAACGATGAAGAGTAAGTTCAGATTGGAATTTAACAATATTGGATTCTGCCATACCGGGATGAGCAGCCACAGAAAGAATGTCTGTACGGTTCGCTCGCTTCAATCTCCTACTAAGTTCAGCAGTGAAAACGAGATTAGCAAGCTTACTTTGAGCATAGGCTCGCATCTTGCCGTAGCGTCGCTCAGATTGTAAATCGTAGAAGTTCAAAACACCTTGACGATGCGCGTTGCTTGCGACATTTACGACTCTGCTACCTGCATTATTTAATAACGTTCCTATCAGTTGACCCGTCAATGCAAAGTGTCCCAAGTGATTGGTGCCAAATTGTAGTTCAAAACCATCAACAGTCGTTGTTCGAGGGATTCCCATAACGCCAGCATTGTTAATTAAAAAATCTAAAGTTTTTCCTGTTCCTTTAAACCACTCTGCGAACTCCGCAATGGAAGAGAGATCTGCCAAATCAAGGTGAGCTACTTCAACCTCGCTTCTAGGGTGAGATGAAGTGAGTTGGTTCATTGCTTCAGAGCCCTTTATTGAATTACGAACAGCGAGAATTACTGTAGCCCCACGCATGGCAAGGAAGCGAGCAGTTTCAAAACCGATTCCAGAGTTTCCGCCAGTGATAATTGCTGTCTTCCCGGTTTGATCCGGAATATCTTCCAAAGTCCACCCAGATTTTGATGTCATGAATACTACGGTACTTGAAAAATTACTATTTCAATAATTTGAGGAAAAACCAAAATAATTATGTTTTGGGCTTAATGAATAGGCCTTCAGCTTCTGCGCATACTCGATCACCGGCTTGTAATCTGCCTGAGATCATAGCCTTACGGTCTTTAATTTCTTCGACCCAAGCTGTCGCTTGTAATTCAACGTCTAGTGGAGTTAGTGAACGATAGCGAACCGTCAAGGTTCCCGTATATCCTCCGTGCCCACTCATAACGCAGGTGACTCCTAGTAGCTCGTCCATTAGGGCAGCTACATGCCCGCCATGAACGCCTTCAGGAGGCCCGCAATATTGTGAATCGAAACTTCCAGTCGCATACATGACTTCATTATTCATGCGGAAAGTAAATGGGGGAGCTATTGGGTTTAGCGGACCAATGAGCGGGCTGTAAGGGAAAAACTCATCAGGTTGTAAACCTCCTAAGTCATAGTCTTTCCCTGTATCGGGTCTAAAGAAGTGCTCTTGTGGCCTTAAACCAGCTTGCATCCTCTCACCTCTGACTTGATAGGGCAATAACTTCTCACGAATAGCACGTACTTGTTCAATCAAATCATGTAACGGTTTCCCATCCTCAATGCGTTGATCAAAGTCGGCTGTTCTTACAGCTGACAATAGCTGTCTTAGTTCGCTAACTAATTCAGATTGACTATTAGCACCTTGGTTAGGGTTAGGTTGATTGTTCATAAATGTATACGTCCGAATAGAGCAAAGTGGTCGCTTATATGAAAGGATTTTTCATTCCTGATGACCTTACCTTCAAGTACTTGGAGACCACTAATCTTAAGATCAGGGTGAGCTACACACCTAGTAAAGGATGCTTTGAATAAAGGGCCATTATCATGAAATTGATTTCTGTAACTATTCCATGTTGGCTCAGGAAGATCAGGAACTATTAAACCCGAATCTTTGATCTTGGCAATTTCTGCTTGTCTAGTATTCGTATCTCCGATAATTGCGATTTGTTCAGTAGGGGAGGCTTGAATCACAGCTGACAATTGCGACATTCGTAATCCACTATTCGCCTTACCAGGCGCCAAGTGAATATTTGCTAAGGTTAGATCGAAATCTTTAAACGTCACTAGCAAACCAAATCCATGTAATGCGGTATGACATATTTCGGACTCTGAAAACCGTTTGGAAATTAAGAATGCAAGATGACCACTATGGCTTTGGGGATTTGAGCGAATCATGTCATGCGTTTCAATATAAGGCACTAAGCCTGGAAGCTCTTGAAATAGAACAATATCTGGAGATAGCTCAATAATTTGTTCTCTGATTACCTCTTCGGTATCGCACAATTCCCAATGCTGAGGTGCCTGAGCTGATCGATTAAGCATAGCGAGATTCCAAGATAGGAAAGAAAAATAGTTGTCCATGGAGATCAGCTAAGCGACTTACAATCCCATAAACCACGAATACCAATCGTGGTAATGTTGAATCCTTGCTTCATCGTCGTTAAGAACTTGTTTCGAAAATCCACGCGAACGCATTCCATTTTGTACGTCACGAATTAAATGAACATCTTGGTCGACTGTAATATCCATCGTTTTTTCGCCAGCTATTACGTCTTCCTGCGTAAATTCCTCTCGTTCAGGACGCTCATCTGGGATAGGTTTTAGTTTCGGCATGAACTGTAAATCAGCTGTAATTTGGGCATCGTCTCTGGGCGGCATTACGAGCGTAATTTTATCCCAGTAGCACTTACTTGGATCGCTATGATGTGGTCGTGCTCTCATAATTAATGCCTTATCGGGCTGAAGCGTAATAAGCATATTAGGAAAAATATTATGTTGAAAAATATCACTGAGTTCCTCGTCTGAAAGAAGATCGTAATCATATCCCAGTTCAGGGCCCATATCTCGTCTTTTCTTTTGAACAGCTTCACGAATATCGAGGACTCTTCCTCGATATTCCTCAGGGTCCATACCAAGTGAAAGTAACTGACCTTTCATTAACTTTGTAGGTTCTTCAGGGATTGGAAGTCGCGTATTGACCGTAAATCCATCAATATAAACACTGGTATGCCCATTTTTCCAAAGCCGAATTCTGCTAGTTGGGCAATCAAAGATTAAGGCATGTTGAGGGTGGATGTGTTCTACATGGTAAAGCTCACCAAAATTATCAAACACTGCTTTCCAGTTGCATTCCAACTGAACTGTTTGATCTTGGGCTAAAACCATATCCTCAAGTCGGAAAGGTTCAATCTGTTCTTTAAGTGGGCCGATGTACTCATCAAAAGATGGCGCATTCTCATCCATACAAATCCAGACTAAGCCTGCCCAGATTTGCGTACGCACAGGGACAAGAGACTGTTTATCGCAGTCAATGCCTTGGCTGAACCTATTCTCATCTGGAACAACAGTTAAGGCTCCATCACGACTATACGTCCAACCATGGTAGGGACAGACAAAATTTTTGATCCAACCGCGTTCATTAACCATGATGCGAGCGCCCCTATGTTGACATGCATTATAGAAAGCAGATATTTCTCCTTCATCGGTATGTGAAACCAAAACCGATTCGGGCCCAATATTAAAAACAAAGTACTCACCTGGTTCAGAAACATCAGAAGCTACACCGGCATATAACCAGGTACGCGGCCAAAGATGTTCCCATTCTTGGTTGAGCATGTCGCGTGACAAATAACGATCAGATGTTATCTCTTTTCGTCCAGTGGGGGCCGCTGCATCTTCCTGAGTTTGTTCCTTCTCATAAAGTACATCCGCCATGATTCCTCCCTTAAATATGATAGCTAGAAACCATTCAGTTGTGAAGTTTTGAGATTGTCTCAACTTTTTTGGTGTAGCACCTTTTGTCGTTGCACGGTACGGTTTCATGTATGGAAAAGCGCAGAATACTTGAGGGAATACGGGTAATTGATATGACTCAATACCTAGCTGGGCCCACTGTCACAAGAATGATGGCTGAGATGGGTGCTGACATTATAAAGATTGAGCAAGCACCATCGGGAGACCCTTCTCGCAATTATGCAATTATCAATGACAAAGGACGCAGCGGTTACTTCGTCCAACAAAATCGTGGGAAAAAAAGTCTTTGCCTAAATTTTGATGACCCAAGGGGTAAAGATATTCTCTTGCAGTTAATCGGTGAAGCTGATGTATTCGTTGAAAATTATGGGCCCGGAGTCCTTGAAAGAAGAAACCTGAATTGGGACTCCTTGAAAGACCTCAATCCACAACTTGTAATGGCTTCTATCTCTGGCTTTGGCAGAGAAAGCGCCATGAGCGACAGGCCTGCCTTTGATATGATTGCCCAAGCCTTCAGTGGAACTATGCATATGACGGGAGACGCTGAAGGGCCACCTATGCCAGTTGGGCAATCAATCGCCGATGTTATGACAGGGGTGCATGCGGTGGCTGCTATTGGATATGCACTTTTCTATAGAGAACGAACGGGCAAAGGACAGTTTCTGGACATAGCGATGGTTGATTCCTTATTCCACTCTCAAGAACTAGCAGTCCAAGGACCATCCTTGACAGGTATGAAATGGAAACCGAAAAGATCAGGGCACTTATCTAGGATCAACAGTCCGCTAGGAGCTTTCAAAGGGCCACAAGAATGGATTGTTATTCAATGTATGGAAGCGCAATGGCCCCGCTTCGTCGAAGCCATAGGAAAGCCAGAGCTTCTGCACGATGAACGTTTCGCTAACCTCAAAGGACGGATGAAAAATCGCGATGAGTTGAACGAGATCATTCAAAAGTGGATGCAAAGTTTTGGCAATGATCAAGACATCCTTGATATTCTTACCGAAGCACGCATTCCTTCAGGTCCAGTCCTTGCACCTTATGACGCAATAGGGCACCCATATTTTGAATCACGTGGAGCTGTGCGACAAGTCAACGACCCACTGCTAGGTGACTTACATATCCCGGGCGACCCTCTCAGGTTTTCCGATTTCCCTGAGCCATTGGAACTAGTAGCACCTACACTCGGGGAACATAATCAACATATCCTAGAGTCAATTGGCTTACCTGATGAAGAGATAGCTCAACTCATGAATGATGAAGTCATCGTCAGCGGAGATACCTAATGCCCCCCGCATTAGACCTTGACGAGGCATCAGAGCTCGATACACAGGACACACTCACAAAAATCAGAAAAGAATTTGAAATCCCAAAACATTCTGATGGAAGCGAGCAAGCTTATTTCGCTGGTAATTCATTGGGATTACTTCCCAAAAGAACTCGGATAGCAATTACAAGGGCTCTTGATCAATGGGGCGAGAAAGGCGTCGCCGGACACTTTGATGGAAAGGAAGCCTGGTATCAATTAGATGAGGAGATCGCTACTCTCCAAACAGATATTGTTGGCTGTTTGCCATCTGAAACAGGGATAATGGGGTCACTGACAACTAATCTCCACATGCTGATGGCTTCCTTCTATAGGCCAACTGCGGCAAAGAAAAAAATCATTATTGAGCCACATGCATTCCCTTCCGACCGTTATGCTGTCGCTGCTCAAGTGGAGTGGCATGGCGGCGAACCAAACAATGACGTTATAAAGATTGAAGCAGAGAACCCTGACTTAATTACTCCAGATGATCTCGAACGCACGCTTCACAATCACAAGAATGAAGTTTGCCTCGCATTACTAGGAGGAGTTAATTACTACACCGGCCAGTTTCTTGATATTCCAGCGTTTGCTTCAATACTCAAAAGTAAAGAAATCACATTCGGACTTGATTTAGCTCATGCCGTAGGAAATGTTCCGCTAAAACTCCATGACTGGGGGATTGATTTCGCTTCGTGGTGCACATACAAATACTTGAACGCTGGTCCGGGAAGTATCGCCGGTTACTTCGTGAATCAAGAACACCACGACAATAAAGATTTAATACGTTTAGCCGGTTGGTGGGGTAATGATCCAGACACAAGATTCGATATGCATGGTCAGATGAACTTTATTCCACGTCCATCAGCAGACGGATGGAAAACTTCAAATCCATCGTTGATGGCCATGGTCCCATTGAAAGAATCATTAGAAATATTCGCATTTTATGGAATGACTGCTCTAAGGGAACGATCAATCAGGTTGACAAACTATTTTGAAAAGGGAATCAAATTGATAGAAAGTATCTCTTCAATTACGCCTGAAAATCCTGAAATGCGAGGTTGTCAGGTTTCAATACGGGTCTCAGGTAATGCCTCGAAACTTGAAAAAGAACTCATCAATCTCGGAATTGTTCCAGATGCCCGGGACCCTGATATTCTTCGCTTTGCCCCAGTGCCCATGTACTCAACATTTGTAGATATTGCAAGAGGAATTCGAACGCTAGAGCAACTCGTCGCAAATTAGAAACCGTTGAATCCCATAATTAACGAAATAATTTGATAACTTCAATGATCATGAAAAGACCAAACATTTTACTCATTGTTTCAGACCAAGAGCGCCAACGAGACTGGCTACCTGCTGGTTTGGATTTACCAGCCAGACAGCGCTTGCTTGATGAAGGTTTAGAATTCACAAATTACTACACACACACGTCACCCTGCAGTCCATCACGCGCAACATTATTCACAGGACAGTACATGCTTCAACATGGAGTGCTTGAGAATTCAACAGGTCCAGAAAACACAAACTTACCTGTATCAACTGCAACTCTGGGGCACATGTTACGTAATGAAGGGTATAAAACTGCTTATAAAGGGAAGTGGCACTTACAGAATCAACGATATCCAGAAATGGAAAAGTACGGCTTTGGGGACTGGGAAGGTAACGATTCCGCCTGGTGGGGACTCCCAGGAACAGGAACTGAATTCGATGAACCCATCACAGACCAAACAATCACTTGGTTAAAAGAGAATGCAACGTCGGAAAATCCATGGTTTTTGACAACGGCATTCGTTAACCCTCACGACATCATGTGGTTCCCTTGCGACCAACCGTGGTGGCAGGTAGACAATAAAACTGAAACCGATAATGTGAGAGAACGCCTGAAGAACAGGGATTGGGGAAGAAAAGATAACTTCCCACCATTTGCATATGAACTAGATGAGTGGTTCACAGAATTACCGGCGAATTTCCATGACGACCTCCATACAAAACCTGATGTCCACCGTCGCTGGATGCATGCCATGCTGAAATGGGGTGCTCCGGGAACTATGAACCGAGAAGATGAGCACCTGTGGCTACGTTACCTTGATTACTATGTCAAACTTCATGAACTGAACGATGCCCAAATGATGAGAATCTTCAAGACTCTTGACGATCTAAATGTTTGGGAAGACACAATCATCATTTTCACATCAGATCATGGTGATCAAGTAGGGTCCCATGGACTTAGATCAAAAGGGCCCTGGAATTATGAAGAGACCATGCGCATCCCGCTCTATATGAAAATTCCTGGCAAAACCCAAGCAGGGACTCAATCACAGACTCTCGCAAGCCATGTCGATTTAGCTAAAACCATTGCTGAATTCGGCGGAGTTACCACCAGTGACTATCCGGGTCTTGTAGGGGAAAGCCTCTCACCTGTGTTCGATGATCTAGATACTAAAATTAGAGATTACGTGCTGTTCTCACAGCAATGGCCATGGTACAAAGGTGTCGAGCACACAAGATATGCTAGCGCAGGTATTTTTGATGGGCGATACAAATACTGTAGGTATTACGGTGTTGGGGGAGGGGCCGATGCAGCGGGAGTATCATTATCTGGAACTATCCAATTTGACGTAGACAGCCCGTTTGAAGACCATGACCACGAGTGGTATGACCTGCAAGAGGATCCACATGAACTCATTAATCTCGCAATGGATCGATCACGACGAAACGAGTTACGCCAACAATTCGAAGAACTAAGAGCAATAGAAGAAGTGGATTACGCTCCGATACCTTCGTAACATAAAAGTAAAATTAATTGATAATCTATTCAATTACCTTGCGACTAGAGAAAATCTTTGGCATTATTGAGGACGAGGTTGGACAATCCTGTCCGTAAACCTCGATAAATAATTTCAAAGAGGGGAATATTTAATATGCGAAATAGACGTCTATTTAGACTTCTAGCTATTGTGTTTGCTTTCTCACTCGTCGCCGCAGCTTGCGGTGGTGATGACGATAGCTCCTCCAGCAGCTCAAGTTCTGCTGAAGGTTTGAACATTGGTACTTTGCTTCCTGAGACTGGTCCGCTG